>OMGG01000068.1_pt1 | contig 96933 bp, 96 predicted proteins | sample 1645891 | NCBI WGS metagenome assembly OMGG01 (sample SAMN05578587, study PRJEB25193) | human gut metagenome | biome: Human Microbiome; feature: human-associated habitat; material: feces | host: Homo sapiens | place: USA:Birmingham
AGCGGGCAGACTCGGGACTTTCACCCTATAGAGAATGCTCATGCCGAGCACACCAAAAAAGGCTGCCACTTGGACAGCCTTTCGAGAATTTGTGGTCGGGGCGGCGGGATTCGAACTCGCGACCCCTTGCACCCCATGCAAGTGCGCTACCAGGCTGCGCTACGCCCCGACTCAAGAACCGTGATATTACACGATTTTTTTTAATTGTGCAAAAACTCTTCGATTTTTTCTAAGTTATAGACGACAGAATCAAATTCTTCCCAATCGATTTCCGCCTGAGAAAAGGTCCCGGCTCCTTCAAAACCAGGGAAAGAAGTCTCCGGAAGCTGTGGTGCAGATGCACCGGTTTTTGCTTCTCTGTCTTCTTTATTCAAAATTTCTCTTGCCGCATCAATACGATAGCCGTCTCCGTAGAGAAGCTCCCGTATTCTGCGGGCAATCAAAATATCTTTTGCGCGGTAAGCACGCTGGCTTCCGCGCTTCATCGGTCTGAGCTGAGAAAATTCTTTTTCCCAAAACCTCAGGACATAATCTTTTACACCACAAAGTGCGCTCGCTTCCCGAATCGGAAAATACCTTTTCGAAGGTATCGGCGGCAATTCAGGAAGCTTTTTCTTTCTAGGCATCCGCTATCAAGCCTTTTGGCGGAGGTTGTAATCGATAAAGTCCGTCAGTTTCTTGGAAGGATGGAAGTAGACATCCAAACGGGTCGGAGCGTCAAACCATTCCTTGGCCTCCGGATCAAAGAACATTTTATAGGCTCTTCCGCAGATTTCAAACCTGCCGAGTGTCGTGAGTTTTACTTCCTCTCCGGTTGCCAAAACATCCGAAATGGTCTGGAAAAACTGAGTCACAAAAACTCGAGACATCTCGCGGCTGAAGCCGAGCTCTTCGAAGAGAACTTCTTCGAGCGTGCTGCGGTTCATTGTGTTCTTATCCCCAAGCAACTCTTTGACGAGTTCAAAATTGTCAGGACCAATGTTTGCCATGACTTCCCCTTAATCTCTCAAGACTGCACCCTCTTTAGCGAGGGCTTCTACCACAGCGGCGACGGCCTCATCAGCCTCTTCTTCAGAAAGCTGAGCATCCGGGCGCTGGAGCAACATGTTAAATGCAAGGCTCTTCTTCCCTACATTAGCACCATCCTGGGGTTTGTAAAGATCAAAGAGTTTGAAAGATGACAAACTCAGCAGGCGCGGATCCTTCTTCGCAGCCTTGCGAACGGCATCCATCAGCTTCTGAACCGGAACTGCATCGTCAATGAATACGGCGATGTCGCGGGACATCGGCTGGAACTTAGACAGACTGCGGTTGACCGGTACTCCGATATCAAGAAGCGCTTCTTCCTTGAGTTCAAAGACTATCGGAGAATGCGGCAGCTCATACTTATGAGCCAATTCCGGGTGAAGCTCACCGATAAATCCGATTTCTTCGCCGTCGAGATAAGCCGTGGCGGCGCGTCCCGGATGGAGTGCAGGATGGTTAGATTTTTCGAAGCGGAGATTGCGGCCCGGAAGCAACATCTCTACTGCGCCCTTTAAGTCGAAGAAGTCAAAGTTTCTGGCCTTCTCTCCCCACTGAGCGGGACGGGCAGAACCGTATACCAGTGCGGCAAGATGCAGCGGCTGATACACGCCTTCAACGGCGGAGTCGGAACCCTTAACGGAAGGATCACGCCTGAAGATGCGGCCCAATTCAAACAAAGCGGCTCTATCAGCCTTGCGATTGAGGTTGTACTTAAGGCGATCCACCAAACCTGAGATCAGCTGTGTTCTCATCACAGCCATTTGAGAAGCGATCGGATTCAAAACCTTGATCGGATCTTTCACTTCGGCAAAGTCTGCTTCAGCATCTTCACTGATGAAGGAATAGTTAATCAGTTCCTGGAAACCTAAACCAGCCATCTTCTTGCGAAGTTCATGACGGTCGAGTTTTGCTTCAGAACGTTCGAGCATAGCTACGCGAGCCAGCGGCGGAATTTCCGTCAGGTTCTGATAACCGTAAAGACGAGCAACTTCTTCGATCAGGTCTTCTTCAATCTCAATGTCAAAGCGATAGCTCGGCGCATCTACAACGAAGGTGTCTCCTTCTTTCTTGAAAGAGAAGCCTAAGCGAGTAAAGCACTCGGCCATTTTGTCGTCGGAGATATCAGCACCGATGACTTTTCTGCAGCGGTCAGCTCTCATGCGAACGGGTTCGCGAACGGGCAGCTCTTCGATTTCGTCGACAACCGGACCGACCTTGGTTTCAGAGGTACCGCAGATCTCGAGGATCAGGCGAGTGATGTATTCCATGTGATCCACATTGGACTGGAAATCCACACCGCGCTCAAAACGATAGGCAGCATCGGTCGAGAAGTTTAATTTTCTGCAGCGGCCCTGAATGGCTTTGGGCCACCAAAAGGCAGCTTCAATAAAGACATTCTTCGTCTCCAGCGAGACGGCGGCATGATCGCCGCCCATGATGCCGGCGATGGCTTCAATGCCGTTGTTGTCGCTGATCACTCCGAAATACGGATCGATATCGACGGTCTGACCGTTGAGCAGTTCGCCCTTCTCGCCTTCTTTACCCCAGCGAACAGTCAGCGGACCGTCAAGCTTATCGAGGTCAAAAATATGAGTCGGACGGCCGAGCTCGAGCATGACGTAATTGGAAATGTCCACCAACGCAGAAATCGAACGTTGTCCAGAACGTTCCAGGCGGTCCTTCATCCACTGAGGCGTCGGAGCCTTCGCATTTACGCCGCAGACCACACGGCCGGCGAACCGTCCGCAAAGATCCGGGGCCTCATTGCGTACTTCGTGAACGCAGTCGCAGGTGGCCGGAACCGGAGAGAAATCCGGGAGGGAAAGCTCGGCACCGGTCAGCGCTCTCAAATCGCGGCCGACACCGATCACGCTTAAAGCGTCACCGCGGTTCGGAGTTGCTTTGACTTCAATCTTCTTGTCATCTAGACGTTCGTAGACGCGAATGTCTTCTCCGACAGGCGCATCTTCCGGAAGAATCCACAAACCGGAATGATCTTCGCTGATACCTAACTCTCGGCTGGAGCAGAGCATACCGTTGCTCTCGACACCGCGGAGTTTGGCTTTTTTAATCTTGAAATCGCCGGGGAGAACGGCGCCGATGGTGGCGCAGGGTACCTTGACGCCAGCCTTAACGTTCGGAGCTCCGCAGACGATCTGTACGGGCTCGCCCTTGCCGATATCGACTGTACAAACATGCAGTTTGTCTGCATTCGGATGCTGATCACAGGTCAGTACCTGAGCAACGATCACACCGGTGAAAGCCGGCGCAATCGGTTCGGCGCCTTCAACTTCCAGACCGCCCATGGTCAGGGTTTCGCACAGCTCATCGCTGCTGAGGGCAGGATTGATGTAATGGCGCAGCCACTCTTCTGAAAATAACATTTTTATCCTTTCGCCGATTAGTTGAACTGTTTGAGGAAGCGGAGGTCGCCTTCGAAGAAAAGACGAAGGTCATCGATTCCGTAGCGGAGCATGGTCAGTCTTTCAAGACCGGAACCGAAAGCAAAACCGATGTAGCGTTCCGGATCTAAACCGAAGTTTCTGACGACATTCGGATGGACCTCGCCAGAGCCGCTGATTTCCAGCCATTTTCCTTTTCTAGGACCGCTGGTGAACATCATGTCCACTTCAGCGCTCGGCTCGGTGAACGGGAAGTAGCTCGGACGGAAGCGAACGATGAGGTCGTCCGTTTCAAAGAAGCGCTTCAGGAAGTCAACATAGACGCCCTTCAAGTCGGCAAAACTGATGTTTTCGTCGATCCAAAGACCTTCGACCTGGTGGAACATCGGGGAATGCGTTGCATCGGAGTCCACGCGATAGGTCCTTCCCGGAGCGATGACCTTGATAGGCGGCTTGTGCTGACGGGCATAACGAACCTGCATCGGAGAGGTATGCGGTCTTAAAGGAAGCTGTTTGCCGGTTTCATCCTTCATGTCCACGTAGAACGTGTCCTGCATAGAGCGGGCCGGATGATTAGGCGGATTATTTAAAGCTGTAAAGGTGTACCAGTCGTTTTCAACTTCAGGGCCGTCGGCAACATCAAAGCCAATCGTTTTAAAGATTTCTTCGACGCGCATCCAGGTTCTCATGACCGGATGAATACCGCCGTAGCCGAACGTACGTCCGGGGAGCGTGATATCGACCGATTCAGAGGTCAATTTACGGTTGAGTTCTTCGCGGGCCAAAGCTTCACGTCGATTATTGAGCAGCGTTTCGACTTCACGTTTAGCTTTATTGATTTCGGCTCCGCGAGCGCGTTTTTCTTCGATGGACAGTTTTGCCATCCCCTTCAGCAATGCTGTCAAAGAACCGTTTTTGCCGAGATAGACCGCTTTCGCGTCTTCAAGGGCTGCCGGCGTTGCGGCCTGATCAAAAGCCTCTTTGGCAGATTGAATGATTAGACTGAGATCTTCCATATTGGGTCAGTTGGATTTTTAGTAACCTGAAAAAACAAAAGCCTGGCATATCAAACCAGGCTTTTGTAGGTATTTTAGCAGTTTCAAAGCACTGAAAGTGGCTTGAAACCTGCGTGTCTGAAGCTAATTAAGCAAGGCTAGCCTTAGCTTTAGCAACAACAGCGGCGAAACCTTCTTTATCGAAGATAGCCATGTTGGACAGAACTTTACGGTCGAGTTCAATACCGGCTTTCTTGAGGCCGTTCATGAACTGGCTGTAGTTCATGCCGTTGGCACGAGCACCGGCGTTGATACGAGCAATCCACAGACGGCGGAATACGCGTTTCTTGTTGCGGCGATCGCGGTATGCGTACTGACCGGCACGCATAACTGCCTGCTTAGCGACACGATAAACATTATTGCGGCGAAGGGTAAAGCCCTTGGACAGCGCAAATACTTTCTTATGACGGGCACGAGCCGTTACACCACGTTTTACTCGGGGCATCTTATTCTCTCCTCTAAATTAAGCGTAAGGCATCATCGCGCGGATTTCTTTTTTATCCGACTCGCTGATGGTTAACATGCCGCGCAGGTGACGTTTGTTCTTCGTCGTGCGCTTGGTGAGAATATGACGCTTGGTAGCGTGTGCACGCTTGATGGAGCCGCCGGAGCGAACTTTAAAACGCTTACTCGCAGCTTTTTTGGTTTTCATCTTGGGCATTTTGCCTAAGTTCCTTTTATTAGATGATTGCAGGCGCCCTCAGACACTGAGGATCTTGTTCAGCCTGGTTTCACTTATTTTCTGCCCGAAAGCAGGGTCGTAATAATACTCCAAAACAAATCATTAATTTGTAAGAATACTATTTCTTTTTCTTAGGAGCCAGAACCATAATCATCTGGCGACCTTCAAGTTTAGGAAAGGATTCGACCTGAGCAATATCAGCCAAATCTTCTTTCACTTTATTCAGGAGATCTGTACCAAATTCCTGGTGGGCCATTTCACGGCCTCTGTAGCGCAGTGTGACCTTTGCTTTATTACCGTCGGCTAAAAAACGAGTCAAAGCACGAAGTTTCGTGTCGTAGTCGTTCTTATCCGTCTGCGGACGGAACTTCACTTCCTTGACCTGAATGACCTTCTGCTTGGCCTTCTGTTCCTGTGCCTTCTTCTGCTCCTGATAGCGGAATTTACCGTAATCCATCAGACGGCAGACCGGAGGACGAGCGTTCGGCGCGACCTCCACTAAGTCAACATCTGCCTCTTCGGCCATGGCTAAAGCCTGAGAGGTCCTGACGATACCGATCATCTCGCCGTCAAGACCCGTCAAGCGAACTTCAGGGACGCGGATCTCGCCATTGATCCGGTGTGTACGTTCTTGAGCTATTTTCGTCTCCAATTAGTTATTCAATTTCGTTCACGTTGCGGCGCGTTGCCACATCTTCCTGAACGAGCTTAATAAAGTCTTCCACGCTCATGGCGCCAAGATCCTTGCCGCTGCGAACTCGAACCGCGACTTTACCTTCTGCCTTTTCCTTAGCTCCGACAACGAGGATGTAAGGAAGCTTCTGCAGGCTAAGTTCGCGAATCTTATATGTAATTTTGCCGTTTCGCAAATCTGCTTCGGCACGAAGACCCGCCTTTTTGAGCATAGAAACCACTTCTTTGGCGTAATCGGCCTGGTCGTCGGTAATGTTGGCAACGGCGACCTGAACCGGAGCAAGCCACGGAGGAAGCTGACCGGCATAGTGTTCAAGCAGCATGCCGATGAAGCGTTCCAAGCTGCCGACGATTGCGCGGTGGAGCATCACCGGAGTGGCTCTGCCGTTGCTTTCGGTCACATATTCGGCACCGAGGCGAGCCGGCATCTGGAAGTCGACCTGGATCGTACCGCACTGCCAACCGCGGCCTAAGGAGTCGCGCAGATGGTATTCAATCTTCGGACCGTAGAAAGCGCCTTCACCCGGAAGAATATCGTACTTGATGCCCGAAGCATCCAATGCATCCATCAGAGCTTTTTCTGCTTTATCCCAAGTTGCGTCGTCACCGATACGTTTTTCCGGACGTGTTGCAATCTTGTAGGAAATATCGGTAAAGCCGTAGTCGGCGTAAACCTTCTGAACGAGCTTGGTGTAAGCGGTGCATTCGGAAAGAATCTGATCTTCTGTACAGAAGATGTGCCCATCGTCCTGAGTGAAACCGCGGACGCGCATCAAGCCGTGCAGAGAGCCGGACGGTTCATTTCTGTGGCAGGCACCGAATTCACCGTAGCGGATCGGCAGATCGCGGTAGGAGCGAACGGCGCTGTTGAAAATTTGAATGTGGCCCGGGCAGTTCATCGGTTTCAGAGCGTAGTAACGGTTTTCCGACTCTGTCGTGAACATGTTTTCTTTGTACTTAGACCAGTGACCGGATTTTTCCCAGAGAGAACGGTCTAACAGCTGAGGAGCCTTAACCTCCTGATAGTCGTTGTCCTGGTAAACACGGCGCATGTACTGTTCAACCTGCTGCCAGAGTGCCCAGCCACGAGCGTGCCAGAAGATAAGACCCGGAGCTTCTTCCTGGAAATGGAAGAGATCGAGTTCCTTGCCGAGGCGGCGATGATCGCGCTTTTCTGCTTCTTCCAGCATATGGAGGTAAGCAGCCATATCGTCTTTCTTGGCCCAGGCGGTACCGTAAATTCTCTGCAGCATTTCATTCTTGCTGTCGCCTCTCCAGTAGGCACCGGCAAGCTTCATTAGCTTGTGAACTTTCAGACGGCCTGTGCTCGGGACGTGAGGTCCGCGGCAAAGGTCGACGTAGTCGCCCTGACGGTACAGAGAAATAGTTTCACCTGCGGGAATAGAACCGATGATTTCGGCCTTGTAGTGTTCGCCGATGGAGTTGAAGTATTTGACGGCCTCGTCGCGGTCCATCTCTTCACGAACGATCGGAAGATCGCGTTTGACGATCTCGTCCATCTTCTTTTCGATGAGCGGCAGATCTTCGTTGGTCAGATGTTTCGGCAGAGAGAAGTCATAGTAGAAACCGTTTTCAATCACCGGCCCGATCGTGATCTGGGCTTCCGGATACAGTTCCTTGACTGCCTGAGCCATCAAGTGAGAGGTCGAATGACGAATGATCTCAAGGCCCTCAGGGTCTTTGTCAGTCACAATCGAAACCGTACTGTTTTCGGTAATCGGGTGAGACAGGTCCACGAGTTTGCCGTTAACTTTACCTGCCAAAGCAGCGCGAGCCAGGCCGGCGCCGATAGAGGCTGCAACGTCACCTACGGTAACCGGTGAATCGAATTCACGTTTGGAGCCGTCGGGCAGAGTTACTTCGATCATTAATCTTTCTCCAAAAATTCTTCAAATTATTCGATTGGTTCGAGCGCGGACGCAAAAAGGCCCAGCCGAACGTAAAAAGTAGATTTTACCGTCTAACCGGAGCCTAATGCTGAGTCGCGCCTTACTTTTTCAGCCTTTCAGAGGCTTAATACTTAGCTTTAAAACTTATTTCGTGGGTTTGTCCTTAAACGCTTTCCCGCTCAGGATGACGCCGAAAACCGACAGAACGGTAAGCCAAATACACTGACGGATAAACCAGTCGGTATTCACTGAGCCGATAACTTCGATCCAAAGGAGGAATTTAAGAATGATGTAGGTTGCCAAAATACCGATAAAGGCACCTATGACACAAGCCAACACCACCCCGAGAAAATTAGGAACTCTCTTCCGAAAAAAGAGGCCGGACAGAATTCCGATGCAAAACGACAGGATCAGCGTCAAAAATGAAATTAGCACTTTCGCTCCTTATGCGATTTTCTTAATATGAATGTTGCAAGGATACCTATTCCAAATCTTCAATTACTGCAAAAAGGTCCGAAAATGGAACACTTCTCTCCCAAGATTGTCGAAGCTGTAGAAACAGTCAAAACCAGCCCTTCCGTACAACGTGCTTTCGACTATGTGAAAGACCATCTCGAAGAAACGATTCGTGATCAGAAAGAACTCGTACTGATCGAAGCGCCGACCGGTCACGAAAAAGCCAAAGCTGAACGCTACCTTTCTATGCTTCGTGAGGCCGGTCTGGATGATATCTACATGGACGAGCACTTTAACGTCATCGGCAAGCTGCACGGAACCGGCAATACCGGCTGCAGTGTTTTACTCGAAGGCCATTTAGACACCGTATTTTCTTTCGGCGACGTCAAAGGGATTGAGACAGATGCCGAAGGACGTATCCACTGCCCCGGCATTTGCGACGACACCCGTGCTATCGCCGCCAACCTCGCTGTTCTGAGAGCTTTTAAAGCGGCAAATCTTCGACCCGTTCACGATATCTACTTCTGCGGTACGGTCTGCGAAGAAGGTCTCGGGGGCATGAAAGGCATGGCCTGGACACTTGACCAGCTCAAAGACAAAACCAATCTGCTGGCCACAATTTCCATTGACGGCGCGACGGCAGAAATTTTTTACGCCAACGCCACCGGCATGATCGACCTTGAGGTCACGATTGAAGGCCCGGGCGGTCACGCGTGGACAGCGTGCGAACGCGTCAGCGCCATCCATACCGCAGGCTTGGCCATCGCGGAAATCGCCAAGATCGTTCCGCCGAAAGATCCTAAGACAACTCTGACCGTCAGTTTGATCGAAGGCGGTCAGGCAATTCACGCCATTGCTCAGAAAGCAGTCTTCAAGATCAATGCTCGTTCAAATTCTCAGGCTGCACTGAATGAAATAGAAGAACAAATCTATCATGCCATCCGCCGCGGCGTTGAAATCGAACAAAAGAAAGAAGGCGGCGAAGGAGAACTCAGTCTTTCGATCGAAAAGACGCTGGACGTCCCCGCAGGATCTCAGCCGGATGATGCAGCGATCATTCAGCTTGCCAAACTGGCCACTCAAGCCGTCGGCAGAAATTACAAATTCCTGCCGGGCGGCTGCACCAATACCAACATGTCTATCGAGCGCGGCATCCCTGCCGTGACACTCGGACGCGGCGGCGAAGAATACGGCACTCATACGCTTAAGGAATGGTTCAATCCGAAAGGCGTCTATGCCTGCGAACAGAAGTCCATTCTGATGCTGTCCGTACTCGCCGGATTAGACGGTGTTATTGCACCTCTGGACAAAGCCTAAAGGAGCGCATGAAGTGTTTTCTATGATTTATTTGTGGCTGATCGGAGCCGTCGTATTAGCCGGCGCCGACATTCTTCTCGGCACGATCTACCTGCTCATTATTGCTGCAGCCGCATTGGCCGCCTTTATCTTTGCTTTGATCGGAGCGGGAATACTGTTTCAGCTGCTCGCGTTTGCCGTCTTTGCCATTGCCGGCTGCGTTTATCTGTCCTATCGGAAAAGGAAAAACTCCGTAAGCACGGATGCCGACCATTTGCAGCACATCAACGACGGACACTCCGTCGAAGTCAAGGAATGGAAAAAAAACGGCAAAGCTCGAGTTTTCTATCGCGGAACCGTCTGGGATGCCAAACCGGAAAAAGGTTCACCGATGGTTCCCGGCCTTTGGGAGATCGTCGGGATGAGCGGAAATACTTTAATTATCAAACTCAAACAGGAGAAATAATATGGAAGCAATCGGAGGGTTCGCCGTATTCATCATGGTGCTGGCAGTCTTTGCCGTCATCTTCATTGCCAAATCGGTTCGCGTCGTTCCACAGCAGGAAGCCTGGGTCGTCGAACGATTTGGAAAATTTCATACCGTGCTTCAGCCGGGTCTGAATTTCATCATTCCGATTATCGACCGCGTTGCCTATCGCCAGACGCTCAAAGAAATTCCAATGGATACATCGAGCCAAATCTGCATTACCAAAGACAACACTCAGCTGCAAGTGGACGGTGTCCTCTACTTCCAGGTCACCAATCCGGAACTTGCCAGCTACGGAACATCCGACTTCGTGATGGCCATTACACAACTTGCCCAGACTTCTCTCAGAAGCGTCATCGGCACGATGTCGCTCGATAAAACGTTCGAGGAACGCGAAGAGATCAACGCAAGAGTTGTTCAGGCGGTAGACGAAGCCGCTCAGACCTGGGGCGTGAAAGTCCTCCGTTATGAAATTAAGGATCTGACGCCGCCGAAAGAAATTCTGCGCGCGATGCAGCTGCAGATTACGGCAGAGCGCGAAAAACGCGCTGTCATTGCCACTTCGGAAGGCCAGAAGCAAAAAGAAATCAATATTGCAGAAGGCGAAAGAGCGGCCATGATCGCCCAATCCGAAGGCGAGAAACAAGCCGCGATTAACAAGGCGGAAGGTGAAGCCCGCGCGATTGAAGCCGTCGCCAAGGCTCAAGCTGAGGCCATTCGTGCCGTTGCACAGGCTATCAGCCAGCCGCAAGGCATGCAGGCCGTCAATCTGCAAGTCGCGGAAAAGTACGTGGAAGCTTTCGGAAAAATTGCTAAGGAAGGTAATACGCTGCTTCTTCCGGCCAATCTCGCCGACATGGGCTCGATGGTCGCTTCAGCGATGACGATCATCCGCGAGCAAAACGGTAAGCCGGCCGCCGCCCCGGCCATCCCCAAGGTCGATTAAGACGCCTATACGAAAATGCCCGGGAGCTTACGCTACCGGGCGAAATCTTGGTAGGCACAATTGGACTCGAACCAACGACCCCCACCATGTCAAGGTGATGCTCTAACCAGCTGAGCTACGTGCCTGAAGAAGTCGAAACTATACAGTCATTTTTTTAGTTGTGCAAGTCGAACGCAAGGCTGTTGCAAACTCTTACGTTCTTCTTGCTGAAAACACGCCTTTAACTTCGCGAATAGCGGCCAAAGTACGGTTCAAATCGTCCTTGCCGTGAATTTCGATCGTGAATGTCATATGCACGTCGCCCTTGACGCGAACCGTCTGCATCGCAGAAATACTCTGTTTTTCTCGAGAAAGGATTTCAGAGATATCTTTAAGCAAGCCCATACGGTCGGCTGCGATCACCAAAATCTGGACCGGGAAGACGGACGATTCATCCTGAGTCCAGGAGACTTCAATCAGACGATCTCTGCCCTCTTCGTCCAACGAACGAATGTTCGGGCAGTCGGCGCGGTGAACCGTTACGCCGCGTCCGCGTGTCACGAAACCGACGATCTCATCCGGGGGTACCGGATGGCAGCAACGAGCCAGTTGAGTCAGCAGTGAGTCGACGCCTACCACCAGAATCTTGCCTTTCTCGTGCTCGGAGGTTTTCTTAGGCGCTGCCGGTTCCAGCTTTTCCTCTTCCTGCGGGTTCTTCTGCGGACGAGGCGCTAAAACGTTTTCGATCGCTTTCTGACCAAGTTCGTCTTTTCCGGCAGCCAAACACAGGTCATCAACGGTGTTGAAACCTAAACGCTTAGCCAAATCTTCGAGCTTGACAGCGGTTTTACCCAAGCGCGCCAAGTCCTTGTCGATTTTTTCTCGGCCTGCCGTAAGTGCCTGCTCCATTTCCTGAGCATTGAACCACTGACGGACCTTCGTGCGGGATCTCGGAGAAGCCGTAAAGCCTAAGTCCGGGTTTAACCAGTCTCGGCTCGGAGCACCGACTTTGGCCGCAATAATCTCAACTGTTTGGCCGCTCTGAAGTTTGGTATTCAGTGGAACCATCACACCGTCAACTTTGGCGCCGCGGCAGCGGTGGCCGAGTTCGGTATGCAGAAGGTAGGCGAAATCGATCGGCGTACTGCCGGCAGGAAGATCAAGGACTTTGCCCTGCGGCGTCAGAACGTAGATATGTTCGTCTTTAGCGGCTTCCGGCGTCGGAGCAGCCTGAACGTCACTCTTCCAAGCCAGCATCTGGCGCAGCCAAGCCACACGATCTTCTTCGTGTTCTCCGGCCTTGCGTTTGGAGCCTTCTTTGTAACGCCAATGTGCGGCCACACCGAGTTCTGCGAACTCGTGCATCGCACGGGTTCGGATCTGGATCTCGAGCGGTTTTCCTCTGGAGCCCACAATCACGGTATGCAAAGACTGATAACCGTTGGGTTTCGGTTTTGCGATGTAATCGTCGAATTCTTTAGAGAGAACTTCGAAAGATTCCTGAATCAGCGAAAGCGTCTCATAACATTTTTCGACCGAATCCACGATGATGCGGATCGCTCGCACGTCGAAGAGCTGTTCGAACTTCAGGTTCTTCTTGCACATCTTCTTCCAGATGGAATAGATGTGTTTCGGACGTCCGGAAACCGAAGCCTGAATACCTCGAGAAGCCAGCAATGCCTGAATTCTGCGCACGGCTTCCTGAATAGAAGCAACACGTTCTTCACGGGTTTCTTCAAGGTTATTGGCAATCGTGTGGAAAACTTCAGGTTCGGTAAAGCGCAGAGACAGATCTTCGAGCTCCCATTTCATCTGCCAAATACCTAAGCGGTTGGCAAGCGGAGCGTAAAGCGCCAAAGTCTCGGCACCGTATTCTTTTGCACCCGGAGCTTTGGTTGCTGCGAAGTAACGCAGCGTCTGAAGACGCGAAGCCAAACGCAGCAGTACCACGCGAAGGTCGGTACACAGAGCAAGCAGCAGACGGCGTACGGCGTCAGGCTGCTGACTGATGCGAGCCTCTCCCTCACGGGAGCGGGCTTTTTCGCTCACGTCAATAACGACTTTAAGATTTGCGACGAGTTCGCAGACTTGTCTGCCGAAGTGCTTGGTCAGCCATTCCTTCGGATTTTTGAGCTGGTTCCAAACACAAAAAAGATAAGCTGCAGCCAGGAGGTCATCGTCATCGCGAATGCCGCGAAGGATATCCACGACGCCCTCGGCATGAGCCATTACGGACTCGCCTGTGAAAAGTTTCTGACCCTCGTAAAGAGGCTCAATGATACGACGGACATCAGCCAAATTAAGAGTCGGAGCAGATTCTTCCATTCTTTTACCACTAAACAAAAGAAGGCAGTCCTGATACAGAAACCACCTTCTACAAAAGGATGCGTAATTTTACCGAATCTGTCTGATTTGTCTAAATTTCGGCGCGTTAATCCACTACAACTGCGACTGTTGAAATCTGTACTTTCCAAGACGGATCGGGAAGTGCAGACTCGAGGACGGATCGGGCCGGGGGATTGGTTTTGCTCACCCATTCTTCCCAAGCCTGATTCATCTCGGAAAAGTAGCCCATATTCGACAAGTAGACAGTGCAGCGAAGAATATGTTCTTTGTCCGACCCGGCTTTGGCCAACAGGTCGTCAATGGTTTTGAGAACTTCTGCGGTCTGTACTTTCGGATCTCGGTTACGGGCTAAATCCACTTGTCCGGAGATATAGACCACTCCGTCGCAGACCACCGCTTCACTGAAGCGGCGTCCGGGCTCGATACGTTTAATCTCGGGCATATTGGTTTCCTTCTCTTAGTTCTTGAAGCTGTGAATCGGGGCCGGGATGCGTCCGCCGCGGTTGATGAAGCCAGCCGCCGAACCCTTTTGAACGGCCATAATATCGGCGCCGCCGAGCAGACCGCCGAATTCTGCACGTTCACCGACGGTCTTGCCGGGAACAGGAATCAAACGGACAGCCGTGGTCTTGGCATTGATCATACCGATGGCGCTTTCATCGGCAATGATGGCGGAGATTACGTCAGCCGGTGTGTCGCCCGGGATCGCGATCATATCGAGGCCGACAGAGCAAACGCAGGTCATGGCTTCGAGTTTTTCGAGTGTCAGGAGGCCTTTAGCGGCGGCATCGGCAATGGCCGCATCTTCACTCACGGGAATGAAGGCGCCGGAGAGTCCGCCGACGGAAGAGGAAGCAAAGACACCGCCCTTCTTCACGGCATCGTTCAGCATGGCGAGCACAGCAGTAGAGCCCGGAGCTCCGATAGAGGACAAACCGACGCTCTGGAAGATTTCACCGACAGAGTCGCCGACCTCAGGTGTCGGGGCCAGAGACAGGTCAGCCACACCGAAAGGCAGATTCATTTTTTCGGCAACTTCGGTGCCGATCAGCTGACCGACCTTCGTTACCTTAAAGGCAGTGGTCTTAATGATTTCAGCAATTTCTGTGATTGAGACCTGCTCGCCTCTTCTGCGAACGGCGCGGTCAATTGCTTTTTTCACAACGCCCGGACCGGAAACACCGACGCTGATCACGGCATCGGCTTCGCCGACGCCCAGATAACCGCCGGCCATGAAAGGCACATCTTCCGGGATATTGCAGAAGACAACCAGCTTGCAGCAGCCGAGACCGTCGCGATCAGCAGTTGCGGCAGCAACATCCAGCACTCTGTGGCCCATCAGCTTCACTGCATCCATATTGATGCCGGTGCGGGTGCGCCCGACGTTGATGGAAGAGCAAACGTGATTGGTTGTTGCCAAAGCTTCGGGCAGCGCGTCAATCAGGTTTCTTTCTCCCGGAGTAATGCCTTTTTCGACCAAGGCACCGAAGCCGCCTAAGAAGTCAACGCCGGCGTCGGTGGCGCAGTCATCTAAAAGTTTGCAGACTTTGACCATCTGATCGCGGCTGTATCCGGCACAGACGGTTCCGATCGGAGAGACCGTAATACGTTTATTAACAACGGGAATACCATAGCGGTCGCCGACTTCGTTGCAGATGGCAACGAGGTTCTTAGCATGGCGATTAATTTTGGAGCGGACGCGATAAGCGAAAGTGTCGAAGTTATCGCTTGCGCAATCGAATAAGTTCAAGCCCAGGGTCACGGTACGAACATCCAAATGTTCGCTTCTGAGCATATCCAGCGTGGAGATGACCTCGCGTTCTGTAAGCATTTGATTTATTCCTTTTTGAATTAAGCGATAGACACACGATGAACCGCTTCAAAAATTCTGCGGTGCTGCATGCTCATGGAAAGATGACGGTCGTGGGCGATATCGGAAAGTGTTCTGCTCAGAGCCTTTCTGTCCACTTCGGGAGGAACCGTGACTTCAAACACCAGAAGAACACGCGGCTGCGGCAGAGGGTTGCCGGCATCGTCCAGTTTTACTTCAATTGTTCTGAAACTGTCGATGTTGATGCGGCCTTCATAAAACACTCTGGTAAACGCCGTCAGAATATCCCTGCTGTCGGTACCGTCCACAGTCAGAACGAACGGTTCGCCTTGGGTAACGGTAGCTTCGCCCGGAACGTAATCGCGGACGAGGACGGACATATCGAAGCCTTTGCCCCTCAGTGCTTCTTTAATAATCTTTGCGACTTCGTCGTCGCCAACACTCTCCGGCTTATCCACGATCATGATGGCGGAGTATTCATTTCTCACCGTCGTTTGATCCATATCGATGATGGAACAGCCGAGTTTGTTTAGAGTATCGGAGGTTGTGTAAACAACACCGAAGCTGTCGGGACCGGTGACAGCCACTAAAATTCGCTTCACGTTAATTTCCTAAAAGAATGAGTTTTGCCGCAGACTCGGATGTCATTTCCGATCTTGGCAATTTATAAGGACAAATTCTCCCGACTCGGCGACCGTAATCGTCGAGACAGTCTTTATATTAGCCAAGCAAAAGCCCTCTTTTAGGAAACAAAATGACTTTTTTCGTCTCAGGAGGCGGAAATTAACACTCCGAATTTCGGGATCGCTTTGAGTGTGTTTTGAATGCTCTGTTCCGAGATTTCTTCTATCGTCGTATTTCTTAATTCCGCAGCAACTGCGCCGTAACAGGCCGTGTCCGCAAGGGCGCTTTCGGGGTTCTCTTTGTTTTCTTCGCGCACCCAGCTCGGCGGCATATCCGGACAATCCGTCTCAAGTACCCAGGCGTCATCCGGGAGTTCAGACAAGATTTTGCGGATGCGCTTAGAGCCGTCATAGGACACCGCTCCGCCGTAGCCCAGCTTAAAACCGTTCTGCAGAAAAGCCTGTGCCTGGGCCATACTGCCGTTAAACGCATGAATGATGCCGAGCTGCGGGGGCAGACGGCGAATGTATTTAAGCACGATATCCATCGCTTCACGGCCGTGAAGACTCAGGGGGAGACCATATTTGCGGGCAAGTTTTAACTGCGTGGAAAACACTTCTTCCTGAACGTCATGCGGAACGCTGCAGGCTGCAGAGAAATCCAGTCCGCACTCGCCTACCGCTGCCAGACGAGGATCTTCTCTGTGCTCTTCCAGAAAGGCTTCCAACGCTGTCAGATCTTCTTTCCAGGAGTATCCGATGTAAAGCGGATGAATGCCGCAGGCGTAGGCTTGATCATATTCATAGGCACAGCGCCGAGCCTCTTCCAGATTACTGACACCGCCGGCACACACCAAAGAAGAGACGACGCCGACTTTGCGGGCCTCCGAAACTTCTTTTTTCTGCTGTTCTTCGGGAAGAACAAATAAGTGGTTATGGGTGTCAATCCAGCGAAGCATTTAGTTTTCCTCAGGCAAGATGCATCCGTTCTTTAAACGCACGACACGATCGCATCGCGCGGCAATATCCGGATCATGCGTCACAATGACCAAGGCAAGGCCCTGAGAGGACGACAATTTGAGCAGATAGTCGATAACGACTTCGGCCGTCTCACCGTCCAGGTTGCCGGTGGGCTCGTCGGCCAAAAGACACAGCGGAGAGCCGCTCACGGCTCGGGCAATGGCGACACGCTGGCGTTCGCCGCCGGAAAGCTGACTCGGCAGATGATCCACGCGGTCGGCAAGACCCATGGCTTTGAGCAGGCTTTCCGCTCTTTTTTGCGCGACGGAAGCTTTTTCACGGCGGATTTTGAGCGGCATCGCCACGTTTTCCATGGCCGTAAATTCCGGCAGCAGATGGTGGAACTGATACACAAAGCCGAGTTTGCGGTTGCGCAGCTCGGTTAAGCGCTGCTCGGAGAGTTCGGCGATGTTTTCTCCGCCGATTTCGATCAAACCTTTATCAAAACGGTCCAGACCGCCGATGCACTGCAGGAGCGTTGTTTTACCAGAGCCGGATGTGCCCACGATTGCCACCGACTCGCCCTCGTGAACTTCCAGATTGACGTCTTTCAAAACATGCAAAAGTCGGCCGCCCTCTTTATAGCTTTTCTGCAGGCCGACAGCCTTTAATACGACGTTGTTATTCATATCTCAGTGCCTCAGCCGGTTGAATGTTTGCCGCTCTCCAGCTCGGATAGACAGTGGCCGCAAGAGCCAGCAAGAAAGAAAAGACGGCGATCGGGATCACATCGGATGCCCTCGGATCACTCGGCATTGCCGAGATAAAGTAGATTTCTTTGGGCAGGAACTGAACGCCGAACAGCTGTTCGATCGCGCCTACGATGGAGCCCACATTGCAGGCAATGAGAAGCCCCACGCCGACACCGATCAGCACGCCGGCGGTTCCGATGAAGGCGCCCTGAACCATAAAGATGCGCATGATCGAACCGCGCGTTGCGCCTTGGGTTCGAAGGATTGCGATGTCGCTGCGTTTGGAGTTGACGGTCATCACTAATGAAGAGACTAGACCAAACGCGCCTACTAAAACGATCAGGAACAAAATGATGCCCATCATGCGTTTTTCGACTTGAACGGCCGCAAACCAAGTCCGATTCTGACGAGACCAATCGGTTGCCAAAAGACCCGGCGGCATTTGATTATTGAGTTCAGCGGCGACTCTCGGTGCATCCTGCATGTTGGAGAGCTTCAGTCGAATGCCTCCGGGTGTTTGAGTACGCATGAGTTTTTCGGCGTCCGTGAGATTGATGAAGCTCATTGCACTGTCAAACTCGTAGTGGCCGGAATTAAAGACGCCTGCGACCGTGAACTGGCGCATGCGAGGCATGGTTCCGGCCGGCGTGAACTGTCCCTGAGGTACCATCACGTTGACCTTTTCTCCGGGGATCACGCCGAGCATTCTGGCTAAGTCCGTGCCGAGAATGATCTTGAATTCACCGGGTTTTAAATCAGAGAGGCGCCCGATCTTCATATTTTTTGCGACATCGCTGACCTGAGATTCCGTCTCAGGATCAATGCCGTTGAGCTGGACACCGCGCACGTTGGTGCCGCTCGTGAGCAGTCCCTGCCCCCTTAAGAAAGGCGCTGCGCCGATGATCTCTGGCTGCTGCTTCTTCAGTTCTGCGGCAGTCTTCTGCCAGTCCGGAATCGGAGCTCCGATCGAAAGCACTTCGGCATGCGAAAGCACGGAGAGCATCTTGTCTCGAACTTCTTTCTGGAAACCGTTCATCACGGATAAGACTATGATGAGGGCCATGACGCCCAAGGCTATGGAAGCCATCGACATGGCTGATATGAACGATACGAATCCGTCGCTGCGTCCTTTGCGGCGCGACAGTGTATATCGCAGACCGATCATCCACTCGAAGGGCAGACCGGATAAAGGTTTATTTTTCACAAATTTTATCCAACTAAACGTTCAGGCTATTCTAGCTGTGAGATCAAACAATTAGAATTTAAGGCTATGCCCGCATGTATATTTTTATTGCCCAATTCACTGCCTTCTCCTAATGAAATTAAAGCGTTAGGAAAGGACGCCTATCCGCCCGTTTTGCGGAATTTCCTTGAAGGTTTCGGAGAACCGAAGGTCGCCACGATTTTTGAAAACCCGGCGCTCAGCGGTTTTGCTTCGATGCAGTGGGTATGGATGCTTCTGACTCAGCGCGAAAATCTTGCCCCGTCCGCTCCCTATCTTTGGAAAGGTCTTGGAGGTCCGAAAGTCCATCAGGAATTTTGGGCTTTAAACGGCTACCGCAAAGAAAACGGCGTGCTTAAAAGCGCCGGTGATGTCTTTGATATCGATGAAGAGTGCGACCTCAGAGACCTTTTGAATCCGATTGCTCGTCAGTTTAATTTTGAAGTGCAGGTTTTGGACGGACGCTTTTTCCTCGCGCGCAAAAAAGCATGGCAGGTTCTGATTACTCCGTGGCTTGCTCAGGAAGACAAACCGGCAGCACAGCCGGCTGGTCCCGAAGCCGCTGAATGGACTGAAATCACTCGAGTCATCGAAGAAAGTCTTGCAAAAAGCGTTTTCAATGAATACAGAGCAAAAGCCGGACGGCCTCCGGTTGAAGGTTTCTGGATCAACGGCGGAGCTTTTGAGGAGCAGCTTCTTCCCTACACTCAGATTCGCTGTGCTCTGACAAGCGATCCCACGATTCGCGGGATCTCCGAGGCGGCGGGCATTGCGCGGGCCTACATTAAATCTTCGACGGCTGTTTGGCCCGACTGTCCTGAAGGCGACCGTCTCTGCATCCTGGATGACTTTAACGATCCATCCGTCAAAACGGATCCTGCGCGCTGGAGTGCCGCATGGACACGCGCCGTTAAGCGCATGGAGCACCTGACCGCCACGGCAAAAGGATTTGAAAAATATCATCCCCGCCTGGTCGCCTCCGATGGTCTGCGCGTCAGCGTCATTGAAAAACTTCAGGAACAAAAATCTTCTTTTGCCTTTTGGAAGAGCCCAAAAAATTACACAGAAGCATGGCTGAACTACGGGCGCTAAAGAACACTAAAAAGTTATGACCAAAATAACCATTCGCCGATTTGACCGAAATGTCGTTCAGGCGCTCACCAACCGCGGCTTTCCCGAACCTCTGGCCCGCGCTTTAGCGGCCAGACACGTCACCAGCCCGTCCGACCTTGATTACGAATTCAAGGAAATGCTTTCTCCGTGGGACCTTAAAAACTGCAGAGAAGCCGGAGAAGCGATTGCCGATGCCATCTGGAAGCAGAAAAAGATCGTAATCATTGGGGACTACGACTGTGACGGCGCGACTGCTGTTTCCGTCGGTATTCTGGGACTGCAGGCGCTCGGCGCCTTCAATGTCTCTTATTTAATCCCGGACCGTGACAAGGACGGCTACGGCCTGTCTCCTCAGCTTGTCGATCGAGCAGCCGCTGCCGGCGCCGAACTCATCATTACCGTAGACAACGGAATTTCTTCGGTGGCTGCGGTTGAACATGCTAAAACCCTCGGAATCGAGGCCGTCGTTACCGACCACCACCTGCCCGGCGATGAAATCCCCGACACCCTCGTCGTCAATCCGAATCAGCGCGGAGATACCTTTCCGAGCAAATCTTTGGCGGGTGTGGGCGTCATCTTTTACGTGTTAATCGCCGTGCGCTCCGCACTCCGCGCCAAAGGCGCTTACCCGAACGGAAAACAGCCTAATCTTCAGCATCTCATTGATTTGGTGGCCTTGGGTACGGTTGCCGACGTTGTCCCGTTAGACCGCAACAACCGAATCCTCGTTTCCAAAGGCTTGGACAGCATTCGCGCCGGCAAAATGCAGCCCGGCGTGAGCGCCCTGCTCTCCGTAGCAGGCAAGAATGCGCATCGCATCAGTGCCAATGACTTGGGCTACATCCTCGGGCCCCGCATCAACGCCGCAGGTCGTTTGGACAGCATCAACAAGGGTGTTGAGTGTCTGACAAGCTACGACTACAACACGGCGCTCTTTTACGCAAAAGAACTCGACCAAATCAATGCCGAGCGCCGCAACCGCGAAGTATCCATGCAGTCCGACGCTATTCTGTCCCTACAGACGATTTCCGTCGATGACAGCAATTCCATCGTTCTTAAGGGTGACGACTGGCACGCCGGCATCATCGGTTTAGTAGCCTCCCGCATCAAAGAACAAACTTATCGCCCGGTCATTGCGTTTGCTCCGTCGGAAGAAAACGGCGAGCATGTGCTTAAAGGCTCGGGGCGCTCTATTCCCGGCATTCATCTGCGCGATGCATTGGATCGTGTCAGCAAACTGAGTCCGGGGCTGATCCTGAAATTCGGCGGTCACGCGATGGCTGCAGGTCTTACGATCCGTAAGGATGCATTTGATGAATTCAAGGAGCTCTTTGCCCGCGCTGTCAAAGAACTTTCCGATCCGGAAATGTTCGAGCGCAACATCGTCACAGACGGCGAGCTCAGAGCTTCCGACTTCAACATTGAACTCGTTGAAGCCATCCGCAAGCACGTCTGGGGTCAGGCTTTCCCGGAACCGCTCTTTGCCAATCAGTTCAAGGTACTTTCTCAGAGAGTCTTGAAAGATCAGCATCTGAAGCTCTCTCTTGAAGTCGACGGCAGAGAGATTCAGGCCATTTGGTTTCGCCACAAACGCGAACTGCCTCCGACCGTGCGTTTAGCTTACAAGCTCGACATCAATGACTTCCGAGGACGTCAGTCGGTGCAGCTCATCATCGAAGGTATGGAAGACGAGTTTGAGGACTGGACGGCCTAGCGGTTTTCTGTCGTGCAAACAAACTTACACAATTGACAAAAAACGGACCCATTTCCGCCCGCTCAACGAGTTAAGGATTGGGTCCGCTCTTATATAATTGAGGGTTCTTTTTAATATCAACGCGTTAAGAAATGGAAGTTGAACGTTTAAACCTAATCGGCACCACCGCCGAGGACCTTCAAGCTCGCACTGAAGAGCTGCGGAGGTATCTTTGACTACGACCAGAAAGAGCGTCGTTTAGAAGAAGTTAATCAAGCGCTCGAGGACCCGAGCATCTGGTCTGATCAAGAGCGAGCTCAGCAGCTGAGCAAAGAAAAGAAACGTCTCGAAGACGTTGTCCTTACCATCAAACACCTAACTACCGGCCTTTCCGATGCTTTGGAATTATTTGAAATGGCCAAAGAAGAGGACGATGACGCCTCTCTGGAAGCGGTAGAAGCCGATATCAACAACCTCAAGAAAGAGGTCGAACATCTCGAATTCCAGCGCATGTTCAATCAGGAACATGACGAAGCCAACTGCTTCCTGGAAATTCAGGCCGGCGCCGGCGGAACCGAAGCGCAGGACTGGGCGAGCATGCTTGAGCGCATGTATATCAAGTTTGCGGAACGCCAAAGCTTTAAGCCCGAGATTGTTGAAGAAACCGAAGGAGATGTGGCCGGCATTAAAGGCTGCACGATCAAAATCACAGGCGACTATGCCTACGGCTGGCTCAGAACCGAAACCGGTATTCACCGCTTAGTTCGCAAGAGCCCGTTCGACTCCAACGCACGCCGTCATACTTCTTTTGCTTCTGTGTTCGTCGTTCCCGAAGTCGACGATTCTTTCGAAATCGAAGTCAATCCGGCCGATCTGCGCATTGACACGTTCCGCGCCTCCGGCGCCGGCGGTCAGCACATTCAGAAGACCGACTCCGCCGTCCGTATCACGCATATTCCGACCGGCATAGTCGCTGTCAGCCAGACCAGCCGAAGCCAGCATCAGAACAAGGAAGAGGCCATGACGATTTTGAAGAGCCGTCTTTATGAAGCCGAGCTCCGCAAACGCCAGGCTACCCAGCAGGCATTGGAAGACAACAAGAGCGATATTTCCTGGGGTCACCAGATCCGTTCTTACGTGTTGGATCAGTCCCGCGTCAAAGACCTGCGTACCAATGTCGAAACCGGCAACACGACTGCCGTTTTAGACGGTGCTTTGGAATCCTTTATCGAGGCCAGCCTCAAGCAAGGAGTTTGAGCGTGAAGACTCTCACCATTATTACCGGCGCCTCTAAAGGGCTCGGCTTTGAATTAACCCGTCAGTCGCTTAAGGCCGGCGACACCGTCGTGACGATGGAACGCCGTCCTTCCAAGGCTTTGGTGGAAGAAGCCGATAAGATCGGCTGCAATTTCATCCAGTTTACGGCTGACCTGCTTGACCGTAAAGGCGCCGTCGAGCTTTTGATGTGGCTGCTTTCCGATAAGGAATACGCCGAACATGACCGTCTGATTCTGATCAACAACGCCGGCGTGCTGGGTCCTGTCGGTCCGATCGAAAACGCTTCCCCGCAGGTTGCCGTTGACTGCATTCGCGTTAACTTTGAAATCCCGGTGCTTCTGACTCAGGCTTTCCTGAATGAAACGCGCAGCTGGAAAGGCGAGCGCCGCGTCATGAATATCTCTTCCGGCGCCGGCCGCAAGTCCGTTCCGGGCTGGGCCATGTACTGTTCAACCAAAGCAGCGCTTGACCGCTTTACCGCCGTCACAGCTGAAGATCAGCTTGGCAAACCCAATCCCGCACGCCTTAGCGCCGTCGCTCCGGGCGTTGTGAACACTGGCATGCAGGGCAGCATCCGTGCTTCGTCTAAGGAAGATCTTCCGATCTTAATTTAAAAGTCGTTGACCGGTTTATCGACTTAGAGAAAGACGGAAAACTTCAGAGCCCCGAAGACACTGCCAAACGACTTTTAAATTACCTCAACAGCGACGAGTTCGGCAAAGAGCCCATCTCGGATATTCGCAATATTTCTGTTGGAGACTAAAGTGGAAAACCAGAAAGAAACCGTCAAAAAAGAAGACGTTCTTGAGACTGAGAACCATATCATTGCTGAACGTTTAGCCAAACTCGACAAACTCAGAGCCGAAGGCGTTGCTTATCCGAATGATTTCGTTCAGAAAGACCGCATTGAAGAAGTGCGCGCTGCCAACGGCAGCAAAACTCCGGAAGAGCTTGAAGCTGCTCCGGTCGAAGTCACTGTCGCCGGCCGCGTCATGCTCAAGCGCGTCATGGGCAAAGCCAGCTTCCTGACCGTTAAAGACAGTACCGATCACATCCAGTTCTTCATCACCAAGGCTGAAGTCGGCGATGAAACTTACGACTTCTTCAAGAAGATGGTTGATATCGGAGATATCGTCGGCGCTACAGGCACACTGTTCTTCACCAAGACCGGCGAGCTTTCCGTCCGCGTTAAGAACTTCCGTCTGCTGACCAAGAACATTCGTCCGCTCCCCGACAAATTCCACGGTCTCTCCGATCCGGAAACCCGTTATCGTCAGCGCTATGTTGACCTGATCATGAACGAAAGCACACGTCGCACCTTCATGATCCGTTCCAAGGCCATCGCCGAAACCCGTAAATTCATGATGGAACATCACTTCATGGAAGTGGAAACTCCGATGCTCCATCCGATCCCCGGCGGTGCGAACGCTAAGCCGTTCATCACACACCACAATGCGCTCGACATGGATATGTATCTGCGTATTGCTCCGGAACTTTATCTGAAGCGCTTAGTGGTCGGCGGCTTTGAACGCGTTTTTGAACTCAACCGCTCCTTCCGCAACGAAGGCGTTGACGTTCGCCACAACCCTGAATTCACAATGATGGAGTTCTATGCAGCCTACAAGGAATACCACTGGCTCATGGACTACACCGAAAAACTTCTGCGCACCGTCGCTGAAAAGACTATCGGTACCGCTGTCATTCAGTATCAGGGGCATACCATCGACCTCACAAAACCGTTTGATCGCCTGACTGCTAAGGAAGCCGTTCTGAAGTACGCTCCTCAGTACACCGCTGAGCAGCTCGAAGACAAGGACTTCATGCAGGAAGAACTCAAACGCCTGGGTGAACCTGCTAAGGCTGACGCCGGCGTCGGCGCTCTGCAGATGGCCATGTTTGAAGCCGTTGCTGAATCCAAACTCATTCAGCCGACTTACATCATTGACTACCCGGTTGAAATTTCTCCGCTGGCTCGCGCCTCCGACAAGGTTCCCGGCATCACCGAGCGTTTCGAACTCTTCATGGCCGGTCGCGAAACCGCCAACGGCTTCTCCGAGCTGAACGACCCGCAGGATCAGGCTGCTCGCTTCATGGCTCAGGCAAAACTGAAAGCCAGCGGCGATGATGAAGCCATGTACTACGACGCCGACTACGTCCGCGCACTGGAATACGGTCTGCCTCCGACAGGCGGCTGCGGCGTGGGCTTAGACCGCTTTGTCATGCTGCTTACCGACTCTCCGAGCATCCGTGACGTTCTGCTCTTCCCGCATATGCGTCCTGAGGCCTAAGAATCATGAGCGAAAGGAAGCTGAAAATCGCCGCTCTGTTAAAAGAGCTTTACGACATGGCCGAAGTTCCCGTGCCCTCCTCTCGTATTCCGTTTTACTTTAACGACGTACGAGCCGGGCACATTGAACGAACTGATGCCGAGTTTTTAGCGAGTACCTTTCGCTTCTGTGACGTCCGTCCGGATGCTTTCGTATTTACCGCGGAAGACCCCGGACAGGCTTCGCGCCGTCTGGCAGCGATTTCGCACCTTTATAAAGGCACGGACAAAGTCTTTGCCTGGCGAGATGAACTGCTTTCCGTTACTGCTTCGGATGACATTGCCTGCGAGTCGCCTTTGACTGTTATTGAGCGTGCAATGTGCCGTCCCTTCGCCTTTAACACCTTTGCCGTTCACTTGAATCCGTTCACGCGTGACGGCAGGATGTGGGTGGCTCAGCGTTCTTTCAAGAAAGCGATCGGCCCTGGTTATTGGGATAACTGTGCTGCGGGTCTAGTCGGAGCAGGCGAGCCTTTCGGGCTTGCTATGGAACGCGAAGCATTTGAAGAAGCCGGTGTGACACCGGGTTCCCTTGAAATCTCTTTTAGCGCGCGCAATATCATTTCGCGTCCCGTTCATGAAGGCTGGATGCGAGAAATCGCTTACATCTGCAATGCTTATGTTGAAGACTCTTTCCATCCTCACAACATGGACGGCGAGGTCGAGCGCTTTGAACTCTTAGAACCCGAAGCGATTATTGAGCGCATAGAAAAAGGACGATTCACATTCGAATCGTCCCTTGCTGTTTTAGCCGGCTTAGCCTGGCAGGAAGGCCTGCTTGATCTTTTGGATCAACCGGCCGTCTAAACGCTAATCTCTTTCGTCCATCCAAGCGACCAGGATGGCTTCCAGTATTTTTTCGTTGCTTGCTTCCGGATCATCATCAAAATCCGGGAGCGCGACGATCATTGCATGCATCTTCTCAAAGCTGATCGTCAGCGGATCTAAGTCCGGATTTTCGTCATACAGCTCTTCCGCAATCGCACGCGGATCCTTCCAAGTCAGCTTCATTACCCGTTCTCTCTGGCGTGATTACGGGAGTATTTCGGAATTTCAACGGTAATGTCTTCTTTGCCGACTTTTGTCTGGCAAGTCAGGCGTGAGTTCGATTTCAGACCCCAAGCCTGGTCAAGCAGATCTTCTTCATCGTCTTCTGCCGGTTCCAAAGAATCAAAGCCCTTGTCGATGTAGCAGTGGCAAGTCGTGCAGGCGCAGGAGAACTCGCAGGCGTGGTCAATATTGACGCCGTTTGCGACCAAAGCTTTAGCTAAGTTTGCGCCTTCGGGGACTTCAAACTCAGCCCCGTTCGGACAGATTCCAGGATGCGGTAAAACGGTTACTTTCGGCATTTTTAAACCTCGTCAACAGATTTGCCTTGGAGTGCTTCCAAGATCGTACGGTTCATTCGACGTGCAGCAAAGTCTTTCGTTCCCTCGGACAGCGCTGAAATCGAATTTTTAATTTCATCTTTGTCATCTTGCGCGCGAACCGTCTCGAGATGTTGAATCATGGCGTCGATCTGAGCGCGCTCAGCCTCATTGAGAAGGTCGGCGTCGGACGACAATGCGGAATAAATGCTTTCCAAAAGGCGAGCGGCTTCCACTTTCTGCTCGCGTAATTCGCGAAGCTTCATATCTTCTTCGGCGTGACCAAAGGAATCTTCCAGCATGCGGCTGATTTCATCTTCCGACAGACCGTAAGAAGGTTTGACCGTGACAGATGCTTCCACGCCCGTGGTTTGTTCGCGGGCCGTGACCGACAACAGTCCGTCAGCATCCACCTGGAACGTCACACGAATACGAGCGGCTCCTGCAACTTTCGGCGGAATACCGCGCAAAGAGAATTTGGCCAAAGAACGGCACTCTTCTACCAAGTCACGTTCACCCTGAAGGACATGGATCGACATCGCGGTCTGACCGTCCTTGAAGGTTGTGAAGTCCTGAGCCATGGCTACAGGAATCGGCGTGTTGCGGGGAATGACTTTTTCAACGAGACCGCCCATGGTTTCAAGACCCAAGGAAAGCGGTGTGACGTCAAGAAGCAGCCAGTCTTCGTCGCTGCGGTTGCCGGCAAGCAGGTTTGCCTGAAGCGCAGCGCCGATTGCCACCACTTCATCCGGGTCAATATCGGTAAGCGGTTCGCGGTCAAAATAATCGGCCACTGCCTTGCGGATGCAGGGCATGCGCGTTGAGCCGCCGACAAGCACGACACCTTTTACTTCATCGCGTTTGAGACCTGCGTCCTTTAATGTCTGTTTCGTGGCTTCGATGGTTCTTGCTACTAAGTGGTGCGTGATCGAATCAAAGACTTCGCGCGTAATCGTGACATTGATGATTCTGTCGCCGGAAATCTTGGCGTGAATCGTTGCTTTCTTTTCCGTCGTCAGCGTTTCTTTGGCTGCCTTGGCTTTTGCCATCAGCATGCGGCTGTCGGAATGCGTCAGCAGCGGACGACCTGCCTGGTCAATGACCCAGCAGTAGAGACGCTGGTCAAAATCATCGCCGCCTAACTGGCTGTTGCCGCCGGTGGCGAGCACCTCAAAAACGCCTTTGCGCAGACGGAGGACGGAGACGTCAAACGTACCGCCGCCCAAGTCATAAACGATGTAAAGACCTTCGGCGCCGGTATCGAGGCCGTAAGCCAAAGCGGCCGCCGTCGGTTCGCTCAAAAGACGAAGAACATTCAGACCGGCAAGCTTTGCGGCGTCTTTAGTCGCCTGACGCTGAGCGTCATCAAAGTAAGCCGGTACCGTCACGACAGCGCCGACAAGTTCGCCGCCTAAGGCGTCTTCGGCGCGTTTTTTAAGGACTTTTAAGATTTCTGCTGATACTTCAACCGGACTCTTCGCGCCTTGTGCCGTGTTGAGCTTCACCATGCCCTCGCCTTTGATGAAGTCATAGGGCATGTAGCGGTTATTCTGCAGCTCAGAAGCGCTTCGGCCCATCAAACGCTTGACACTTGAGATCGTGTTGAGCGGATCTGCTTCTGCACGTGAACGGGCTTCTTCACCAACAACCACGCATCCATTCTTTTCGTAGTGGACAACAGAAGGAAGCAGTTTCTGATTCTTTTCGTCAACGAGAACTTCGGGAGAACCGTTTCTAACGGTGGCCGCCAATGAATTCGTGGTGCCCAAATCAATACCGACAGCAAACCGCTCTTCGTGCGGTGCTGTCGACATTCCCGGTTCGGCAATTTGCAGAAGTGACATTATTCAAAATCCAGTAGCTGGCGATTTAAAAACATAACCTTTTTTAAATCTTCTGCCGCCAGCGAGACATCAGATTTCACATCGAACGCGTCTGCCACCTCGTTGAGCAGCTCGTCCTTTTCTTTTTCAATCGCTTTCTTCAGCACTTCCAGCTCAGCCGTATTCCCGGAATCCTTTGCATCTGAGATCGCCTCTCGGCGTTCCAGCTGCTCAAGAAGAAACTCTTCAGAAATCGAACCGCTGCTGTCTTCGTCAATGAGGTGTCCTCGCAGCGCGCAAAGGGCTTTACCTCGCTGGATCGGATCGCTGAGCTTCTGAAAAGCGTCATTAATCAGCGTTGCCCACTGCTGAGCAACGCGCTTTTCAGTATCGCTTGCCGAAGCAAAACGGTCGGGATGAACCTTTTTTTGGATTTCAAAATACTTTTCATCCAACTTTTGTTTATCGATTCTGAACTGTGGTTTCAAACCGAAAATTTCAAAAGGATTCATCGCCGCCATAGCGCCTCCGTTTCAGTTAGACATGGAAAGACTTGCCGCAGCCGCAGCTTTCTTTCTCGTTCGGGTTCTTGAATTTGAATCCAGTATTGAGACCTTCACGAACAAAGTCCAGTTCGGTTCCGTTGATATAGGGCAGGCTCTTGGGATCAACAATTACTTTGATCCCGTAGCTTTCGTACACCTGATCTTCGGGTTCGATTTTGTCTGCAAACTCTAATGCGTAAGCCATACCGGAGCAGCCGCTGGTTTTGACACCGACTCTGAGGCCGACGCCTTTGCCGCGTTTGCGAAGGAATTCTTCAACGTGAGAAGCTGCTTTTTCTGTCAATGTAACCGACATTATTTATCCTTAATCTGAGCCTGTTTCTGGCGATAGTCTTCCACTGCGGCCTTGATGGCGTCTTCCGCAAGAATGGAACAGTGGATTTTGACGGGAGGAAGCTCGAGTTCTTCGGCAATTGCCGTATTTTTGAGCTGTTCGGCTTCTTCCAAGGTCTTGCCCTTGATCAGTTCGGTGACCAAAGAGCTGGAAGCGATGGCGCTGGTGCAGCCGTAGGTTTTGAACTTAGCGTCTTCGATCACGCCGTTGTCGTTGACCTTGATCTGCAGGCTTAAAACGTCGCCGCAGGCGGGGGCGCCGCGTGTACCGGTTCCGACGTTCGGATCGTTTTTATCCAGTCTGCCGACATTTCTGGGGTGCTGGAAATGATCCATCACTTTATCGCTGTATTGCATTCTTTTCTTTCCTTGTTAGTGTTCTGTCCATTTAACTTGTTTCATGTCCACGCCTTCCTTGTACATCTCCCAAAGCGGGGACATTTCACGAAGCTGTGCAACCTTTTCTTTGATGAGCTTGACGGTGTAGTCAATCTCTTCTTCCGTCGTGAAACGGCCTAAGCTGAAGCGGATGGAGCTGTGGGCGAGTTCGTCATCAATACCGAGGGCACGCAGAACGTAGGACGGTTCCAAGCTGGCCGAGGTGCAGGCAGAACCGGAGGAAACTGCGATTTCAGGGCAGCTGGCCATGAGGGCTTCACCTTCAACAAACGCGAAGCTGACGTTGAGGTTGAAAGGAGCTCTGTGTTCCATGCTTCCGTTGACATGAACGGCTTCGATTTCGCTCAAGCCTTTCCAAAGTCTGTCGCGAAGAGCGCCGATACGCTTCATTTCCTCGTCCATTTCCAGGCGGCACAGTCTGTAGGCTTCGCCCATACCGACGATCTGGTGTGTGGCGAGTGTGCCTGAGCGCATACCTCTTTCGTGACCGCCGCCGTGAATGATGGCTTCAATACGAGCACGCGGTTTGCGGCGAACATAAAGAGCGCCCATTCCCTTCGGTCCGTAGAGCTTGTGGGCGGAAAGGCTCATCAGATCAACCTTGAGTTTTTCCATATCCAGAGGGATCTTGCCGGCGGCCTGAGTGGCGTCGACGTGGAACAGGATTCCGCGTTCACGGCACATTTCACCGATTCTTTCGATGTCTTGAATGACGCCGATTTCATTGTTGACGGCCATCACGGAAACCAAGGTAGTATCCGGACGCATGGCTTTGGCCAAAGCGTCGAGGTCCAAAAGTCCGTCCTTGCCGACGTCCATGTATGTCACTTCAAAGCCTTCGCGTTCAAGTTCTCGCATGGAGTCCAGCACGGCTTTGTGTTCGGTCTTTACCGTGATTAAATGCTTGCCTTTGTCCTTATGGAAACGAGCTGCACCTTTGATCGCGAGGTTGTCGCTTTCGGTGGCGCCGCTAGTCCAAACGATTTCTTTCGGATCGGCATTGATTAGTGCTGCAACTTCGGCACGGGCGTTTTCAACAGCTTCTTTAGCCTTCCAGCCGTATTCGTGGCTCGTGCTGGCAGCGTTGCCGAAATTCTCGTAGAGGAAAGGAATCATCTTATCGACGACACGAGGATCCACAGGCGTAGTCGCAGAATAATCAAGGTAAATAGGGAACTTCATGATTAGCTCCAATGAAGAGATAAATTGGGGATTTATTAAACCTTCGGTTTGATAATGGATACGGGGCTTAAGCCCTGATCTTTGAGCTTTTTCTTGTCAGCCAGGTTTTTCAGCGAGATCCCTTTCAGGAACTTGCGGATTTCCTCGTTGAGGCTTTCCCAAAGATCGAATGTGATGCACTCACCTTCTCCGTCGCAGACGGCTCTGTTTTTATCGCAGCTGGCTTTCTCGAGAGGGTCGTCCACGGCTTCCAAAATATCGATCACCGTGATCTGATCCGCAGGTTTGGCCAAACGGTATCCGCCGGCAGGGCCGCGCACACCTTCAAGGAGGCCGGCTCTGCGCAGCTTTCCGAAGATCTGCTCAAGATAGGCGCTTGAAAGATGACGTCTGTCCCCGATCGCAGCGATGGATACGTACTCTTCCGGGTCATGGAGAGCAATATCAAGCATTGCGGTGACGGCAAAACGGCCTTTAGTAGTGAGTTTCATCTTTATTCCGATCCATTTAGTCGGAAATAATAGACCGTTTTATTTCCGAGCGCAATAGTCGGAATTGAAAAAGCCCTCCGAAGAGGGCTAAGAAGGAAAATGAATTTTCAGCGGCTACAGAGCTGAGCCGGGAATGTAGACGGAAGCGCGTTTCTTAACAACTTCAAGCAGGCCTTCGCAGGCGTCCTCACAGTAATCAAGCACCGTGTTGAAGCCTTCGTTGCCGCCGTAATACGGATCAGGCACCACGGCCGTGTCGTATTCGGTTGCATAGCGCATCAGGAGCGCCAGCTTGTGTTTGTACATCGGAGGGCAGATCTGCTGCATGGCGGTCAGATTTTCCCAGTCCATCGCCAAAATGAAGTCGCACTCTCTAAAGTCGTCGGATGTAATCTGACGAGCCCTAAGTTCGGATAAGTCATATCCGCGCTTACGGCCTGCAATCTGAGCGCGCACGTCCGGCGCCTCTCCGACGTGATAACCATGTGTACCGGCAGAATCCACGATTACTTTGTCAGTCAGTCCGGCTTCCTTCACCATTTTCTTAAAAACTGCTTCAGCCGTAGGGGAACGACAAATGTTCCCCATGCACACAAATAAAACTTTTACCATGTTTTTTGCATTCTTCTTAATTGACGAATTAATCACACCTCTCTCGCGTACACCGCAGGCAGGTTGCAATAGCTTACGAGCCCCAAACGCTTTTTGCAAAAATGTATAGGGTAATTACCAATAATTCAACTCAAAATGAGCACCTATACGTTCTCTTTTGCACCTTCCTCATCTTTTCCGGGCGTCGCGCCGAAAACTTGTTTACGAATTGAAGCCAATTTATCACGGACTTCCGAGGCTTTTTCGAATTCGAGATTCTTAGCATGCTCAAACATTTCGTTTTCGAGCCGTTTGATTTCGCGTGCCAGTTCCTTCGGACCCATTTTTTCGTAATCCTGACCGTCCACCAATCCGAATTCATTTTCGAGGTTATCGCTCTTGTAGACACCGTCAATAATGTCACGGATTTCTTTCTTGACGCTCTTCGGCGTGATGTTATGCGCCACGTTGTAAGCAGTCTGCTTTTCTCTGCGTCGAGCCGTTTCGTCCATCGCTCGGCGCATGGAGTCCGTAATCGTATCGGCGTATAGAATGGCTTTGCCTTCAACGTTTCGCGCGGCACGGCCGATCGTCTGAATAAGAGAACGTTCGCTTCGCAGGAAGCCTTCCTTATCAGCATCTAAGATCGCGATCAGTGCCACTTCCGGAATATCCAAGCCTTCTCTCAATAAGTTAATGCCGATCAGAACATCGAAGACACCGGCACGAAGGTCTCGAATAATTTCTACGCGTTCCACCGTATCGATGTCCGAGTGCAGGTAACGCACCTTGATACCGTTGTCCTGCAGGAAGTCGGTTAAGTCTTCTGCCATGCGCTTGGTCAGCGTTGTAATCAGAATGCGCTGGCCCTTCGGAATTCTTTCTTTGATTTCGCCGAGCACATCGTCAACCTGAGTCGTAGCCGGACGTACTTCTACTTCCGGGTCTACGAGGCCGGTCGGGCGCACCACCTGCTCCACGATCTGAGAAGAATGATTCAGCTCGTAGTCTGCAGGAGTGGCCGAGACAAAGATCGCTCGGCGCATCTTGCTTTCGAATTCGTCAAAACGAAGCGGACGATTGTCTTTAGCGCTCGGAAGACGGAAGCCGTAGGTGACGAGGGTTTCTTTTCTGGCACTGTCGCCGCGGTACATACCGCCGATCTGACCTAACAGAACGTGAGATTCGTCGAAGAACATCAGCGCATCTTTCGGCAGATAGTCGATCAAGGTAGGAGGCGGCTCTCCGGGCAGACCGCCGGCCAAGTGGCGGCTGTAGTTCTCAATGCCTTTGCAGAAGCCCACTTCGTGGAGCATTTCTAAGTCAAAGAGCGTTCTTTCGCGGATGCGCTGCGCCTCAAGCAACTTGCCGCTCTCGATGAATTTTGTCTCCTGGTCTCTGAGCTCATCCTTGATGGCTTCAATCGCTCGGAGAATATCGTTTCTCGGCGTGACATAGTTAGACGTCGGATAGATCGCGAAGCGGTCTACCTTCTGGCGTGTTTTACCGGTCAGCGGATCGAAGAAATACATTGCTTCGATTTCGTCATCAAAGAGTTCGATACGGAGCGCCATTTCCGAGTGTTCGGCTGGGAACACGTCAATCGTGTCACCGCGGACGCGGAACTTACCTCGCGTAAATTCCATGTCGTTGCGTTCGTACTGGATGCGGACCAAGTGCGAGATCAAGTCGCGCTGTTCAATCTTATCACCGACTTTCAGGATAAGACGCATCTCGGTATAGGACTCCGGCTTACCGATACCGTAGATGGCAGACACGGTCGCGACAATGATCACATCACGGCGTTCGAGCACGCTCTTTGAAGCCGACAGACGCATCTGCTCGATGTGTTCATTGATAGCAGAATCTTTTTCAATAAACAGATCACGCTGAGGGACGTAAGCTTCGGGCTGATAGTAGTCGTAGTAACTGACGAAATACTCCACCGCGTTGTTTGGGAAAAAGTCCCTCATTTCCGCGTAGAGCTGAGCGGCAAGGGTTTTATTCGGCGCCATGATGAGCGTCGGCAGACCGGTTCGAGCGATAACGTTCGCCATGGTGTAGGTTTTGCCGCTACCCGTCACGCCAAGCAGCGTCTGGGCCGTCAGGCCGTCCTCGATGCCTTCGACGAGTTCTTTGATTGCCTGAGGCTGATCTCCGGCCGCCTCAAAGGGCTGATGCAGTTCAAACGGAGAATTAGGGAATCTGATGACTTTCAAGGTGGTGTCTGCCTAAAGAATCCTTTGAATTTGAAAAGTTTAGAACGAATCCTAAGACATCGGTTTTCCGATCATCCGATCTGGTCAGATTGCCTCGACCTCAGTCTTCTCTGCTTTAGATGAGTTCTAAGGAGACATCCATTTTAAGTTCACTTTCAAACCAAACCCCTCTCAATTAAGCTTCGGCACCTTATTTTCTCAAGCACGCAGGGTGATTTAAATATCAATAATTCAAATTTATAAAATCACCCTTGGCTGGACACTCTCGGAATAAAATAAAAATTAGCACATTACATAAGCTGATGAGGTTTGTTTTCGGAAAAAGTAAAACATCGGTCTGAAACAACTCCTTAACTTTCTAGAAGGATATATCCTTAAAAAATCCTCTCTATTCCAAATTTAATCTTTGTTTAATATTTATCAACCATTATCATCAACCCCTCTAATTATAAAATCCCATTTTGAGTTTATTTTTTGCTAATTAGCTAATTTATAAGAATTTTCATCTTCTCTAAATTTCGTAACAATCTATTGACTTCTAGAAATTTTGCTGTCAGAATGCTTATGTCTGTTGTTTGACAGACATGACAATTGGGATTACTGCTATGTGCATATTTAACATTGGCAAGTGCCTATTCAACATAGGCATGCGCCGCACGTTACACCTCACGCGGTTTACGATGCGTGATTGCTTCTCCTTCAATAAATTCCTCTCCGAATCCGACATCTAGTCCTCCGGCCGATTCTTTATCGGTTCGGCTCGAATTGCTTTTCTCTTAATTTCTTCCGCGAAATCTCTTAGTGTTCAAGCCTTTTTGACGCTTGTTCATAGGGGGGGTATTTCCGAGAAAAGCCAATACCACAATTCATTTAATTACGATGCGGATTTATTTACCTTATTAAATAAATCTGGAGGACTACTATTATGCAAAAACTTAAAGTCGCAGCTTCTGCATTACTGAAAGATAAACTTCAGGTTGAACGTGAAGTCGTTTGCCTCTCAAATGCTGACTTTACTGAAGTCTCCGCTGTTGTTATCGACATTGAAGACTATCGGAAAGGCGGGTTAAACAAGGTTAATGCCACCGCCTTGGAAATTCCTGTTTTTCTTTATCTCCGCGATGAAGACACCACTCCGGAAGAACTCGTCGGTCACGTGGTCGGTGTGATCAACGATGACCTTACAGACAGACGTCTTTTCGGCCGTCAAATCGATGAAGCTGCCAAACGCTACGAAGACAAGCTCCTTCCTCCTTTCTTCGGTGCCCTCGCCCAATACGTATACAAAGGAAAGTCCCAGTTTGACTGCCCGGGACATCAGGGAGGCGCATACTTCCGCCGCCATCCGGCCGGCCGCGCATTCTATGACTTTTTCGGTGAAGAGCTTTTCCGCTCTGACCTTTGCAATGCTGACGTTGCGATGGGCGACCTTCTAATTCATGAAGGTGCACCGCTAACCGCTCAAAAAGCTGCCGCTAAGGTATTCAATGCCGATAAGACTTATTTCGTTTTGAACGGAACCTCCGCCTCTAACAAAGTTGTATTAAATGCGGCTTTAACTCCCGGTGACTTGGTTTTGTATGATCGAAACAACCACAAGTCAATTAACCACGGAGCTCTTTTGCAAGCCGGCGCTACTCCGATTTATCTTGAAACTGCCCGCAACCCCTTCGGATTTATCGGCGGCATTGACGAAAAATGTTTTGACGAAGAGTATCTCCGCAGCCTAGTTAGAGAAAAATGTCCTGAAAAAGCGGATGCCAAGCGCCCCTTCCGTCTTGCAGTCATCCAACTCGGCACTTATGACGGCACGATTTATAACGCTCGCCAAGTTGTGGACAAAATCGGCCACCTTTGTGATTACATTCTCTTCGACTCCGCATGGGTAGGCTACGAGCAATTCATTCCAATGATGCGTGACTGTTCCCCGCTTCTTCTCGAGTTAGGACCGGAAGACCCCGGCATCTTCGTCACTCAGTCCGTTCATAAGCAGCAAGCAGGTTTTTCTCAGACTTCACAAATTCACAAAAAGGACTCTCACATTAAGGGACAAGACCGTTATATTCCTCACAAAGTGTTGAATAACGCTTTCATGATGCATGCATCAACCAGTCCGTTTTACCCGCTGTTTGCTTCTTTGGACGTCAACGCAAAAATGCAAGAAGGAGAAGCCGGCCGTAGACTTTGGGCTGACTGCGTTAAGACAGTTGTTGATGCTCGCAAATTACTGCTTGAAACCTGTCATTACATCAAACCGTTTATTCCTTCTAAAGTTCGCGGCTCCGATTGGAAGTCTTACCCAACGGATTTGATTGCCCAAGACCTGGAATTCTTCAAATTTGTTCCGGGTCAGAAATGGCATTCTTTCGAGGGATATGGGGAGAACCAATATTTTGTAGATCCCTGCAAATTTATGCTGACGACTCCGGGCATCGATGTTGAGACCGGCGAATACGAAAATTTTGGCGTTCCGGCAACGATTTTGGCTAATTACTTGCGCGATAACGGCATCATCCCCGAAAAGAATGACCTCAATTCCATTCTTTTCCTCATGACTCCCGCAGAAAATAAAGAAAAAATGGATCACCTGGTTAGCCAGATCGCTCGCTTTGAAAAATACCTCGATGATGACGCTCCCTTAGAAGAGGTTCTGCCCAATCTTTACAAAGCTTACGAATCTCGCTACCGCAACTATTCCATCCGTCAGCTCTGCCAAGAAATGCATGACTTCTACAAGGAGCGGAATATTAAAGAGATTCAAAAGGAAATGTTCCGTACAGAATTCATGCCTAAGAGCGTCATTAATCCTCAAGAAGCCCACTTTGCATTCCTGCGCGGCCAAGCCGAGCTCGTCCGTCTGGAAGATGCAGAAGGAAGGGTTGCTGCTGAAGGCGCTCTGCCCTACCCACCGGGAGTCTTGTGCTGCTTCCCGGGTGAAGTTTGGGGCGGACCCGTGCTCAAGTATTTCTTAGCTTGGCAGGAAGCCATGGGACGGATGCCTGGATTTGCACCCGAACTTCAAGGTGTTTATGTCGAAGACAACGGCAGGGGCGGTAAACAAGTTTACTGCTATGTACTAAAAGAAGATGCTGTCGAACGTCTGACTGCTAAAGGTAAATAAGCCGCGTGCGCGGAAGCTCGCGCTTCCGTGCTGCCTCTCTACACAGAACATACTTGAGGATATTTTTATGTCTCAGCAAAACCGTACCAAGATGTCAGTCACTCAGCTGACTCTTCTCACTGCTATTAATATGATGGGCTCCGGCATCGTCATGCTGCCGACCAAACTGGCTGAAATTGGAACAATTTCTATTCTTTCCTGGCTCATCACTGCCGTGGGATCCTTGTGTTTAGCCTATGCCTTTGCCAAGTGCGGCATGTTTAGTAAACGTCCGGGTATGGGCGGCTATTCTGAATATGCCTTCGGCAAAGCCGGCAACTTCATGGCTAACTACACTTATGGTGTTTCGCTTCTTTTTGCCAACATCGCTATCGCGATTACCTGTGTCGGCTATGGGGCCGAATTTTTGGAAATTGAACTAACTCCGGTTCAAGTTTGCCTTTCTACGATCGTCGTACTTTGGATCTGTACGTCCGCAAACTTTATGGGGGCCTCGCTCACCGGAAAATTTAGTGCCTTAGCCGTTTGGTGCGTCATCCTTCCCGTGTTGCTTTTAACCGTTATCGGCTGGTTCTGGTTCAGTCCTACGATGTATGTCGAAGCCTGGAATCCGCACAACGAACCTTTCTTCTCCGCTGTCGGGGCTTCAATCTCTATGACGCTATGGGCCTTCTTAGGACTTGAGAGCGCCTGTGCCAACAGTGATGCCGTTGACAATCCCGAGAAGAATGTTCCTATTGCCGTGCTGGCCGCTACCATTGGTGTTGCTATTATCTATATTGTCTCCACCAATATCATCGCGGGTATCGTTCCGAATGCCGAGTTGGTTAAATCAAACGCTCCCTTCGGCCTGACCTTTACCATGATGTTCAACTCTACCATCGGCAAGATCGTCACTTTCCTTCTTGTTCTTTCCTGCGCAGGCTCTACACTGGGTTGGCAGTTCACGATTGCTAAGGTATTTCAGCAGTCTGCAATCGACGGTTTCTTCCCGAAGTGCTTTGCTAAAGTCAACAAATGGAAAGCTCCAGTGCTCGGTATGATTATCATTACGGCCATTCAAACCGGCTTCTGTTTCATGACGATTAGCCCCGAACTGTTCAAACAATTCAACCGGTTGGTAGATCTCGCCGTAGTAACCAATATCATGCCTTATCTGCTGTCAATGGCGGCTGTTGCCGTCATCATGAAAGTCGCAAAAGTGGAGCCCTCCAAGGCCAAACTTTACAACGTCATTGCAATCATCGGCGCCATCTACAGCTTCTACGCACTCTTCTCTACCGGAATCACAGAAGTTTTCTACGGCTCTTTAGCCACATTCCTCGGATGGACGCTTTGGGGACTGATTGCACCTAGATTCGCCAGCAACGAAGCTTAATAGCAATTTGCTCTCAGTTAAAGGACTGCCCGTGCGGCGGTCCTTTTTATTTGCGGTCTCACAGGTTCAGGAGTTTAAATATTTCGTTAGAAAAACGATTTTGCCGCCAATTTTGAATTAGGCTAAGTAATTGACATTTTTTAACACCTCTAGAGAATCTCATGTCCAAATCCATTTTTGATGTTGTCGGACAAGCTCCCGACGATCCCATTCTCGGCCTCAACGAAGCTTTCAAATCCGACCCCCGCGACAAGAAAGTTAATCTGAGTATCGGCGTGTACAGCACCGAAGACGGCAAAGTACCTCTTCTGCGCGTCGTTGCCGAAGCCGAGAAGAGAATCCTTGAAGCCGGCGAGCCTCATACTTATCTTCCGATCTCCGGTATTCCTACTTTTAACGCCGGCGTTCAGAAGCTGATTTTCGGTGCCGATTCTCCGATCATCAAAGAAAAGCATGCCGTTACCGTTCAATCTCTCGGCGGTACCGGTGCTCTTAAAGTCGGCGCAGACTTCCTTGCAGCTATTCTCAAAGATCCGGAAGCCGTTGTCAGCACACCGACATGGCAGAACCACGTTGCAATTTTTGAACAAGCTGGTTTCAAAGTCGGCAAGTATCCGTACTATGACAAAGAAAACAACGGCGTCGACTTCCCTGCCATGCTTAAGAGCCTCAGCGGTTTGAAAGAAAACACCGTTGTGATTCTGCATGCCTGCTGCCACAATCCCACAGGCTATGACCTGACTCAAGAACAATGGGCCCAGGTTGTTGACGTCTGCGTTAAGAACAAGCTGATTCCGTTCCTCGATATTGCTTACCAGGGCTTCGGTGACGGTCTTGAAGAGGATGCCGGCTCCATCCGTCAATTTGCCGATGCAGGCATTCCTTTCTTCGTCTCTAGCTCTTTCTCCAAGTCCTTCTCTCTTTACGGCGAACGTATCGGTGCACTGACCGTCGTCTGCAAAGACCAGGAAGAAGCCTCCCGTGTCCTGAGCAAACTGAAAGCTTTGATTCGTGCCAACTACTCCAATCCTCCCGCCCACGGCGCCAAGATTGTTGCTCGGGTACTCAATGATCCTGAACTCATGAAGCAGTGGCATGAAGATTTGGGCGAAATGCGCGAACGTATCAAAGAGATGCGTAAGGATCTGGCTTCCGAGCTCAAAGCACTCGGCGCCAAGAAAGACTTTGACTTTGTCACTCAGCAGAAGGGCATGTTCTCCTTCTCTGGCCTGAACCCCGAACAGGTTCAGCGTCTGAAAGACGAATTCGGCGTCTACATCGTTAAGAGCGGCCGTATGTGTGTTGCTTCTTTGAACAAAGACAACGTGAAATACACGGCAGAAGCCATTAAAGAAGTGCTCTAAGCTCTAAACTACGCGTTTCTACGGAAGGCTCCGAAAAAATCGGAGCCTTTTTACATTTTTAAATTTCCTTTTGAATCAAGGAGTTCATGAGAGAGTGAATATAAAAACAAAAAAGAATGAAAAAATTTTTAGTTTTTGATTTGCACGACTTCAAAAACTTGTATATAGTCTCGTCTTGTTGATTCCCCGATAGCTCAGTCGGTAGAGCGACGGACTGTTAATCCGCAGGTCGTTGGTTCAAGTCCAACTCGGGGAGCCAGAATTCTGAAAAGCGCATCGTAAAGAATGCGCTTTTCTTTTGCCAAAATTGGTTCGCACCGACTCCGCTTTCTCAAGTCGAAATCAAGCCGCCCATGTTTAGACGGACGGCCCATCGGAATCCTGAGATTAATTCTTCAGACAATCAGACATAAACTTCTTGCGAAGCTCGCCCTTCAGTGCTTTCTCTTTAGCCTCCTTGCTGCACTTGACCATTTTTTCCTGCTGTTGGGTAAGTTTCTTTTTTCCGTCATCAACTTTCTTGGACAAGCACTCCTTCATGAATTCCTTACGCTTATCGCCGTGAAGATCCTTAGCCGCAGCTTCTTTGCTGCAGTAAGACATCTTATTTTGCTGAGCGGTGAGATGTTCGGAAGTGTCTTTTGCGATGGCCGGATTCATGCATACGGCAAAACCCAGGAGAGAGGCAATCAAAACCAAACGTTTCATAATCAGTCCCTTAAAAGGTTGCAAAGAAGTTGATATCTCCTTTATAACTCTTTAGAGGTAAAAGCTTTAGGCAAAAATCCAAGATTGAGCATGAAAACTTCCGTGCTCATCTTCTTGCCAAGACGGGTAATTTCCTTCCTTTGCCTAATAGTCCTACCTCTAAATATCGGGTTTTTTCTGTCTCTTCTCCGAAAATCAGCGGTTTTTTCTCTCTAAAATAAGTTCATGTTCAGCGCGTGTTCTCGGCGAACCGCAGGCATTTTTACGGATAACCAATGAATACATCTGAATATTTAACTTTGATGAGGGATCGACTCACCGCAGCTTTCGATTTCAAAGAGCCGCCTCAAGGACTCAATCCTCAGCCGGCGCTTTGGGCAGTACATAATCGAACTTCAGAAAAGTACTTCCTCTCAAAAAGCATCTCGTTATACACAGTGAACAATGACGAGTATGTCGGGCTTTATGGCTGTACTGACAAAATCAAGGAAACAGACATCGAAGCCGTTTTCGAACAGTTCAAAAGACTGATTTCGGAACTACCGACGGACGAAAAGCATATGTCCTCAATTTTCACTGCGGCGTTGATTTCCAAAGAGGAAATTGACCTGAAGATTGTTGAGACGGCGTCTGCCAAAAAGTTTCATAAAGACTTTTGGTTCTCTCTTCGCGGTTGGGCCGATCTAGCCTTCATTTTGGTCGATCTTAAAAACGAAAAGATTTATTCCAATTCGTTCGGCAAAAGGACTGTTAGAAACTTCGGATTCCCCAAGAAGTCTGACTAATAGCTTTATTTAATTTATCTCAAACACCTAGGAATGGAAATGAACGGTTTTACCTTACTTATCGGCTCAGCGGTCATCTTTCTGATCGCCTATGTCGTTTACGGCTCCTGGCTTGCCAAGCAATGGGGCATCGACCCGAAACGCAAAACACCAGCAGAAACTCAGAAGGACGGCATTGACTACCTTCCGACAAAACCGGCTGTTCTTCTCGGTCACCACTTCTCTTCAATCGCAGGCGCCGGCCCGATCGTCGGCCCGATTACCGCGGCTGTTTTCGGATGGGTTCCCGTCACACTGTGGATTATCGTCGGCAGCGTCTTCTTCGGCGGCGTGCATGACTACGGTTCTTTGGTGGCTTCTTTGCGTCATAAAGGCAAGAGTATCGGCCAAATTATCGAAGCCAACATCGGTGAAAGAGCCAAGATTCTCTTCGCCATCTTTGCCTGGATTACATTGCTGGTTGTGATTGCAGCCTTCGCCAACATCGTTGCTGCTACTTTCGTGGCCAACCCTAGCGCCGGCACATCCTCCTTACTCTTCATTCTGCTTGCTGTCGCTTTCGGCCTGCTCGTCTACCGTACCGGCATATCTCTTTTCCTCGGTACAGTCCTGGGCCTCATCGGCATGGCTGCCGCTTTCTACATCGGTCATATCTTCCCGATCGTCCTTTCTAAAGACATGTGGCTCCTGATCATGATGGGCTACATCTTTGTTGCCTCCATCGCACCGGTTTGGATTCTTCTGCAGCCTCGCGACTACCTGAACTCCTTCCTGCTTTATCTGATGATCATTGCCGCCTTCCTCGGCATCTGCTTCTATCAGCCGACCATGGAGATTTCTCCGTTTGTAGGCTTTGATCTCGGGCACGGTCAGTGGCTCTTCCCGGTTCTGTTCGTTACTGTTGCCTGCGGTGCGATTTCCGGCTTCCATTCTCTGGTGAGCTCCGGTACCAGCTCCAAGCAGCTTGATAACGAAAAGAACGCCAAGCTCATCGGCTACGGCTCCATGCTGATTGAAGGCCTCCTGGCAATCTGCGCCATCATTTCCGTCGCTTACGTTGCTGCTGACAAACTGCCGGCTCTCCTGAAAGCCGGCGGCCCGGTCAACGCCTTCTCTCAAGGCACTGCAACCTTTATGACAGCGCTGGGTCTTGATTTCAATCTGTCTAAGGAGTTCGTTGCTCTGACGATTTCCGCCTTTGCGCTCACTACTCTTGACACCGCAACCCGTCTCGGCCGCTTCATCTTCCAAGAACTGGTTACACGTCCTGTCGAAAGCCGCAACGGCGGTAAGGAACAGCCCATCGCTGCTTTCCTCGGCAACCGTTACGTCGCAACGGCGATCACGATCGCTCTGGCCTGGTACATGTCCGTCGGTTCTTACCTCACGATTTGGCCGATTTTCGGTACTGCAAACCAGATGCTTGCCGCTCTGTCTCTGCTCGCTATCGCCGCATGGCTCAGAAAAGAAAACAGAAAGACATTCATGGTCACGATCCCGATGTACTTCATGTTTGCCGTCACCTTCTGCTCTCTTGGTCAGCTGATCTACGCCAACCTCGGCAAGAACTGGCTGATCGTCGGCATCTCCGCCGGTCTGGCTGTTCTGTCTGCAGCTCTGTTCATTGAAGCCTACCGAGTCTTCAGCAACGACAAAGGTCAGATCCCGAGTAACCTTAAAGCTCAAAATCAAGAGTAAGTCAGTAGTTACTCACTCCTAAAATTACGGCCTTCGCCTAAAAAGTGAAGGCCGTTTCGTTTAGGTTGCTTAGAAACACTGGGCCTTCTGCCAGACTATTCCTGGCTGAGAATTTCCGGATTCAGTATCTCCAACTCATCAATTAAAAAGCCCGCGACTGCAAACCGTTGTTTTCTCTTTAAAGCTCTTTCGGCCCATCATCGAGCCACTAGAGATGCTTTTTAGAGAGGCGGCTTGAAGCTCTTTGCTGTCATTGGACAACATACAAATGTCTCGAAAAACAACTCTGTTATAGAGGGGAAATTGGAAGAGCGTCCTTCCGACTCCAGCCAAAACAAAATTCTCGCCCAGAGCCTTCTGTAATCTGAACGGGAATTTAGCTTTTGTCGGTGACTGTCTCCATAGAACATCAAACAGCGAACAGAACAGTCATCAACAGAAATTAAGTCAAGGGAGCGAGCAGCGCTAAAACAATATTGGCAACCAAGAAGAAGACGATCGCAGAAAAATCAATGTTCTTCCAAACCGGAATAAATTTCTTAATCGGTGCCAGGAAGGGGTAGCAGAGATAACTCAGCGTACGGTAAAGAGCGCTTGTTTGGTTTACCCAAGAGAGAATGCAGAAAAGCAATGCGGCAAACATTGCAAGTTCAATGGCCCAGTACACCACCAGAACGGCGGAACCAAAGAAAAATGGGAAAAATCCCCCGGCCCCCGAGCCCATCAGCCAGTGGAAGAACTGATAAATGACGGCGACTAAGTAGCAGACAAAAATTGAAGGCCAGTCAATGGTCGGCGTTCTCGGAATGAATTTAGAGACCGAACCGACAGCCCACTGCGTCGTGGTATAGGCGAAAGAAGTGATCGGATCGTTTCCGGGAGCACGCAAAAACTTTAAATAAGCTCTTAACAAGAGCAGGCACGCGAAAACCGTGCAAAGAAGTCTAAGGGTTAATAAAAAAATCGCGGACACTTTCTGATCCTCTCGTTTTACTTGTTTTGTTGTTAATCATTCTAAATGAGGCGGCGGTCAACAATGCAGAATTTTGGCCTGAACCGCTCAATTAGACGTTTAGACGTAAGGAAAACACAACGGCTTACCGGTCGTGCAGAGACTCTCATACGTAAGCCAGTCGAAAGCAGGGCCCGGATCCGTCTTGCGAAGCGGTGCGATCATGGAATGGCCCGTGACGTATTTGATAGGATAAGCTTCGGCAAGTGCATCGGTGAGGCGCCCGAGCGTTTCATATTGCGCCTGCTCATAGGGCGCTGAATCTGTACCTTCCAATTCCACGCCGATCGAGAAGTCATTGCAGTTCTCACGGCCCTCGTAAGAGGAAACGCCAGCATGCCAGGCACGGTCCAAACAGGAAACGTACTGGAACAGGCGTCCACTCCGATCAATAAAGAAGTGTGAAGAAACGCGCAGTCCTTCTAAATCTTGGTAGGACGGATGCTTGCAGCAGTCAAGCGTTCCGCAGAAAAGCGCGTCGACATCTCCGGTTCCGAACTGGCCGGCTGGCAAACTGATGTTGTGTATCACCAGAAGAGAAATCTCCTCGCCTTCCGGCCGCTCGTTGAAATGCTCGGAGGGCCGAATTGCCGCTTCGTCACACCAGCCGTTAGGAAAAATTCGCATCAGTGCGCCTTCGGGCCTTTCATTGCGTGCTGGCGGCAGCAATAGTACTTCCCATTGCTGTATACAGCTTCACTGATCGGAACATACAAGCCGCAGTTCGCGCACGAAACCATCTTTTCGCCCGGCATATCGTTTTTGTGTTCCGCAAGATTGGCTTTTTCCTGTTTATCCAGGCGCTTTTCAAGCTGAATCTGCTTTAAGCGCATGGAACGCCAGGCAAAGTAAATAACGGCAACGATAAGAACAAAGAAAATGATCCTGGACATGACTTAGGCTCCCGGAACAACTTCCATAACAAAGCGAACGCCGATATAAGAAACCATCAGAACGCAGAAGCCGATAACGGTCCAAAGAGCGGCAAACTTTCCTCTCCAGCCTCTGAGATGATGTCCGAGAAGCAGGATTCCGAAGATGACCCAGGCCATGCAGGTGGTGACAGTCTTGTGGTCAAAACGGAAGGCTTGGCCGAAAAGTTCCTGAGAATAGACAGCACCGAACAGAATCGCAGCGGTCAGAACAATGAACCCGACCCAGATCAAACGGAAAAGGATTTTCTCCATTTCCATCATGGAAGGCATGTTGTCCAAAATATTGACGTGCTTTGCGCCCTCGTGAGTAACAAAGTCCTTGGCGCGGACTCTCTTATGAACGGCCATTAAAAGCAGTCCTTGGATAAGCGCCATCGTCATCACGCTGTACGCAAGAATCGCCAGAAGCAGATGCAGTCTGAAAGGGCCGCTCGCGGTTTCCGGCGCTAAGGGAGAACCAGGCAGCAGAAGCGGCAAAAGCATGCTAACCGCAGAAAGCGGCAGAACAAAAACCAGCATGGCGCCGATCTTAGAGAAGAAACTTTCCAAGAGCAGCAGGAACGTGCAGGTGAACAGCGTAATCGTCAGCGCTAGCGCCATTCCAAAGTGCGGAGTCCCGTACAGGAACAAAGCCTCGTAAATCAGGTAAGCCTGGATCATAAGACCTGCGCAAATCAGGGGGCGAATCCAGAATTTCTCCGTAGGTTCAGGCTCTTGCAACGTTTTGTAAATTCCGAAGGCTGCGGCTAAATACAATACGGCCGCAAAAACGTAAAATATGGCATTCAATGTCATCGTTACGACTCTTTTTTATATAGTTGATCGTATTGTATGACTTAACTCTTTCCTTTGAATTAATGTAATGCTCGATTCTCTTACTCAGCGTCTTACCAAAGTCGTCAAAACCATTCGCGGACAAGCTCGTCTGACCGAATCCAACATGCAGGACATGCTGCGTGAAATTCGTATTGCCCTCCTCGAGGCAGACGTTGCCATTCCCGTGGTCAAAGATCTCATTGCAAGAATTAAAGAAAAAGCCCTCGGAACCGAAGTTCAGACAAGCTTAACTCCGGGCCAGGCATTGGTCGGCATTGTTCACGACGAATTAACAAAAGTTATCGGCGGAGAGGATCCTGAAAATGTTCGCGAGATCAACCTCGCTACCCAGCCTCCCGCAATCATCCTGTTAGCCGGCCTTCAAGGTGCCGGTAAAACGACGACCGCCGGCAAGCTCGGTAAATGGCTCAAAGAAGAAAAGAAGAAAAAAGTTCTGACAGTTTCCGCCGACGTGTACCGTCCTGCCGCTATTGATCAGCTGCAAACAGTTTCTCAGCAGGCCAACATTGACTTCTTCCCGAGTACCCCGAACGAAAAACCGCTCGATATTGCCCGCAAGGCCCTCGAATACGCAAAGCTTCATTACTACGACGTGCTCATCGTCGATACGGCCGGTCGCTTAGCGATCGACGAGCAGATGATGAATGAGGTCAGCGATCTGGAAAAATTCTTAAATCCGATCGAAACCTTCTTCGTGGTCGACGCCATGGTCGGTCAGGACGCAGTCAACACCGCGAAAGCCTTCGGCGAAAAACTTCCGCTAACCGGCGTGATTCTGACTAAGGTCGACGGCGACTCCAGAGGTGGTGCAGCGCTTTCCGTTCGCATGGTCACCGGTAAGCCCATCAAATTTATGGGCGTTGGTGAAAAACTCAACGGTTTCCAGCGTTTTGATCCGCAGGCCATGGCCGGACGAATCCTCGGCATGGGCGACATCGTTTCTCTTGTCGATGAAGTCCGCAAGAACGTGGATATCGAAAAAGCCCAGAAGTTCGCTGAAAAAATGCGTAAGGGCGACGATTTCACACTCGAAGACTTCAAGGATCAGCTCGCTCAGGTCAAAAACATGGGCAGTTTCTCTTCCTTAATTGAGAAACTGCCGGCACAGTTCGCCCAAGCTGCCGGCCAGGTTGACGACGAACAGGCTAAGAAACAGCTCGCCCGTACTGAAGCCATCATTGATTCGATGACACCGCATGAACGCAGAAAACCCGAAATCATCAAAGCAAGCCGCAAGCGCAGAATCGCTGCCGGCGCCGGCACTACCGTTCAGGAAGTCAATCGTCTGCTCAAACAGTTTGAGCAGAGCCGCGAAATGATGAAGATGATGAAAAAAGGCGGCATGGGCAAAATGATGCGCGCTTTCAGAAGCCTTAGCGGCCGCTTCCCGGGTATGGGCGGCATGGGCGGAGGCTTCTAGTGAGCCAAAAGGCTGTTCGTATTCTCGGAATTGACCCGGGGCTTAATCACACCGGCTACGGCTTTGTAGATTTTGTACCCGGTCATTTCACCTATGTCGCCTCCGGTGTTTTGAATGTACCCGCAGGCGAACTTTCCGACAGACTGGGATTCATTTTTAAGTCCTTGTCGGCTTTGATCGAGGAGCATCATCCGAATGTCGCTTCGATTGAAAAAACTTTCTTGAATACGAATGCCCAGTCCAGCATGCTGCTGTCACACGCAAGAGGCGCTGCGATGTGTGCTGTCGCATGTCACTCTATCCTATGCAAAGAAATCAGCACTCGCGAGATTAAAAAATCCGTAACCGGCTACGGCGCCGCTGACAAAGAACAAGTGCAGCAAATGGTTCTAAGGCATCTGAAGCTTGAGGACACGCGCTTCAGTCCGGACGAGTCGGATGCTCTGGCAACCGCGATCTGCTACGGCAGCTCCAGTATCCTGCTCGGCCTCGTACCGACACTCGGAACCAAGGCCGGCAGCAGCGGAACCGGTGTATCCCGCAGAGGCTCAAGTGCTCGCCGCTCAAGAAACGAGTGGACGAAACGTTATGAAGGAAAGGTCTAACTAATGATTGCAACCATTCGAGGAAAAATTCTTCAAAAAAATCCTCCGCAAGTTGTTATTGAGTGCGGCGGACTGGGCTACGAGATCGATGTCCCGATGTCCACTTTCTACAATCTTCCGAACATCGGCGAAGAAGTGTTTCTGGAAACCGTCATGATCGTTCGTGAAGATGCGCAGCTGCTTTACGGCTTTTTAACTTCTCAGGAAAAATCAGTGTTCCGGCAGCTTCTGAAAGTGAGCGGCATCGGTCCGAGAATTTCGCTCGCCATGCTCTCCTCTATGTCTGCAGAAGATATCGGAAACGCCATTGCCAATAATGAAATCGGACTTTTGACGATGGTTCCCGGCATCGGTAAGAAAACGGCCGAACGTCTCGTTCTTGAGCTGAAGGACAAGATGGTCGTCACTTCTGCGCCCACGGTTTCTTCCGTTCAGACAGAGGTCATCCAGGCTTTGGTTGCGTTGGGTTTCAGCGAACGCGAAGCTCGCGGCGCTGCGAAAAACGTCCCTGCAGATGCCGACGCCTCCGAAGGCATTCGTCTCTGTCTGCGTCAACTTGCTCAGAAAGGTTAATCCATGGCGGACAGCAATTCGATTCTTTCCTCTGAAAGAAAAGAAAAAGAAGAAGTCATCGACAAGGCCCTTCGTCCGACACGTCTCAAAGACTATGCCGGCCAAGACGGTATTCGTGAGCAGTTAGATCTGTTCATCACGGCTGCACGCAATCGCGGAGAAGCTCTGGATCACGTTTTGCTCTTCGGCCCTCCGGGCTTAGGTAAAACGACACTGGCAAACATCATCGCCAACGAACTCGGCGTCAAGCTTCGTCAAACGTCGGGCCCTGTTTTAGAAAAGGCCGGGGACTTGGCTGCCATGCTTACAAGTTTGGAGCCGCATGATGTTCTCTTCATTGACGAAATCCATCGTCTCTCGCCGGTCGTCGAAGAAATTCTTTATCCGGCCTTAGAGGACTTCAAGCTCGACATCATGATCGGCGAAGGCCCTGCTGCCCGTTCGATCAAAATCGATCTTCCGCATTTCACGCTTGTGGGTGCCACGACACGTGCAGGTTCATTGACCAAACCGCTGCAGGATCGTTTCGGTATTCGTGCCCAGCTTCAGTACTACTCGCCTGAAGACCTGACAACCATTGTGCTGCGCTCCATGCACCTGCTAAATATGCCGGCAGATAAAGGCGCAGCCGGTGAGATTGCACGCCGCTCCCGCGGTACACCTCGAATCGCAAACAGATTGCTTCGACGTATTCGCGACTTTTCCGAAGTCCGTCATCAGGGTCAATTGTCCGAACAAATCGCAAAAGACGCCCTTACCATGCTAGAAGTCGATCCGATCGGCTTAGACAGCCTCGACTGCCAATTCCTGCTTGCGATCATTGAAAAATTCCAAGGCGGTCCCGTCGGTATCGAAAACCTGGCTTCCGCTGTCGGTGAGGAGTCTGATACGCTTCAAGATATGGTCGAGCCTTATCTGATCAAAGAAGGTTTTGTTCAGAGGACACCAAGGGGACGCGTGGCGACACCGCGCGCATACAGCCATTTCGGGCTCGATAGAAAACATAAAGATTTGGGATTTTTATTCGATGACGACCAATATTAGTTCTTACAACTTGTCCGAGCGTCAGGTGCAGCTGGACTTGTCCGTTCTTCCCTACGATTTTGAAGAGAACGTCAAGACATTGAGCGAACAAGCGCGTCAGGCCTGGAACGACGTTCAAGATTTGGAAGCTTCTGCCTGCCCTGACAATAAGGCTCAAATCACGATCACGATGCACCCGTCCTTTGCTTCTCAGATTTACTTCCCTGAGGAGTTTTTGCTTGTCATGGGATTGGACTGCGTCGGCGTACGTCAGGTTCAGTGCTTCCCGCGCGACACTTCAAGCTGCGATACTGAAGACGGAGAAATTACCGTTGCGCTCGTCTGCGTCGGAAAGAGACAGGACATCCAGGCCATTCCCGGCAAACTGGAAAAAGTTGTCTCAGACACACTCGTCGGAAAACAGATTCGAACCATTGAAAGTATTGAAGCCGTCTCTATCTATGACCGCTTGGATATTCCCAACGATTACTTCGAGGACCATTTCTTAGTCGGTGTTTATGTGACGCCCGGAAAAACAATCGAAGAATCCAAGGAAGACTTTAAAAATTACGCTCAGAAAAACGATCTTGAAGTACACCCCAACTTCTTAGTCGACAAGGACGGTGTCTTCTATGTGCTTCTGCGCGGTGCCCGCTACAAACTCGATGCTATCGGCGACTACGCCTACACCTTCTGTGTACGTGTCCCGCCGCTGAAAAAAGCCTGACTCAGCGCCACACAACTAAACTAAAACGTCGGCTTTTCCTTTTAGGAGGGTCCTCAGTGATTTCTACTTTTTACTCGAACTCGTTCGAAGTTCTTCGAACGGTTCTTGCCACAAAAATCGGTTTTAATCTGGAGGACCTGCGAAACAGTAATGCCTCCTTTTTTGAGCAAATCAAGGTTATCGTCCCGACGCCGATGATCGAGGACAACCTCAACCGCTTCTTCGCGGATCACTTCGGAGCCACTCCGGGGATTGAATTCTCTAACGTAGCCAGCTGGATGTTCAAAGTTCTCGGACAGTCTCTCTCCAACGCTGAAACATCTCAGGTCATGGACTGGACTTTTTACGAGATCCTGCGTCAAAAGCAAAACAAAAAGGCTTTCCCTGAAGAAGAAAAGCGTCTTTATGAATACATTCAGACATTGGACCCCGTCGGTGTGTTGGAATTTGCCCGTCATCTGAACACAGTTTTCATTACTTACGGTTCCTATCGCTTTGACTGGCTGCAACAGTGGGCTTTAGAGAAATTCAAATTCAACCATAAGGTACACCCGCTTCCGGTACCAAATGCAAAGGCAGAAGAAGAGCGATTGAAGAAAAACGCTGACTTTTTGTGGCAAAAGCGTCTTTGGCAAGAATTAATCGAACAGACCGGCGCAGAAAGCGAAGGAAAAATCTTCGGGTGGCTTGAAAATACTATTGAGCGAATCCGGAAGAACAAACCGGTTGAGAACAGTCTTCCGATTCATCTTTTTCTGCCGTTCTCGATTCCGCCTAACTTACTGCCTCTGATTCGAGCTTATGAAGATTCTCCTGCAGAGCTTAATCTGTACATTCTTAATCCGTGCGCCGAGTACTGGTTTGAGTCCGTTCCGAAAGCGCAGTTCGACTGGTCCGAGAATTTCAAAGTCGACAACAGCTGCCTGAACTATCTGTTGACAAATGCAGCAAGCACGAGAGCCGCTATTGACCGATTGGACAGCTTCCTTTTTTCCGAGGAAGAAGCTTCGGCAATCGAAACGGATATCTCTGATAAAGACAAACAGAACCGTCAAAAGGCATTCGTCAAACAGCCGGGGTCTCGGGAATTTGTAACCTCAGAAAAAACTTTCGACCATTCCGAAGAAGAAATAAAAACCAAGGTTAGTGCCGAGACAGCTTCCGCATATCTGGAGTATCCCTCCAAGTCGTTTCTGCATAGCTTTCAAAACTCCATTCTTAGAATGGACAGCACGCTGCTGCCCATTGAGCCTGCCGAGAAAGATGTCAGTCTTCGCATTCTCAAGGCGCCCTCTTTTGTCCGAGAAGTCGAAGCCACCATCGACATTCTCCAGAATTGGCTCACAGATAAAAAACGCGGCCTAAAACCTTCCGATGTTTTGGTCGTAGTTCCGGACATCGAAAAGGCAGCTCCTATCATTGAAGGCGTCATGGCATCACTGCCGAAAGATCTTTATATCCCTTGGAAGATCATCGGTCTCAGCGAAGAAAAACAGAATGCGCTTGCAGATGCGTTTGTGGGCTTGGGCAAACTCTTGATGTCCGATTTCTCAGCCAGAGAATTCTTTGATTGGCTGGAGAAACTCCCCGTACAACAGCAGTGGGACCTGTCCTTAGACGACATCTCTGTCATTCAGACTTGGCTTTATTCTGCGGGATACTCTGTCGGAATCGATCATGAACAGCTCGCGGCGCTGAATTTCACTGACGAAGACACGTCCTTTCAGGACGCCATGGAACGGCTTTCTCTCGGCTTTTTCCTTGATGAAGCTTCCCCTCTGCCCTTCAAGAGTGTTCTTCCTATTCGAGGAGATGAGGAAGCCGGTTTTGATGTCGTTTCCGACGGCTCGGGCCGCTTGCTCCAAGCGCTTTCTCAACTTTATCTGAACCTTGCCGATCAGCGTCGTGAACTGCTCGCTTCCGAATTTGCACTCCCCGCAGAGGCCTGGAGAGAAGCTCTGTTAGGTATGAAAGAGCGTTTCTTCGGAAACAACTGTGATCCTGAAGAGTCCTATAACTTCTCAGAAATCATCGAGACAGTCTGCAAAGGCATGGCTGCCGCTTTCGGCGGCACGGAAAAAACCGTCAGTTTCGATGTTGTATTAAGCGAGCTGCGAAGTGAACTCTCCAAAACAAAGCGCGATGTACCGAGCTCCGGAACGATGACCTTCGCATCCATTTCACTTGCCAGAGGAATACCCTACAAGGTCATTTGCTGTTTGGGTTTCGATGAGAAAAGCGGGTTCCCGGGAACACCTAAGTTTGAAGAATTTGACTTGACCAAGGATCACCGCCGCCGCGGTGACCGAGACGCAAGAAAGGACAATAACGCTGTCTTCCTTGACACGCTTCTCAGCGCTCGAGAAAACCTTTTGATTTCCTACACAATCGGAACGAAACCGCAAAGCGAAAATAATCCGTCGCTCGTCATTGATAATTTCAAGAATTACTTCCTTTCTCATGCCATGAGCGTAGGGATGGAGGACGGCACAGCTCAGGAAAAGGCAGACGAGCTTTGGAAGAGCATCGTAACTAAGGTTCCTTTGAATCGCTTCTCCATGAGAAATTTCTTAGAGGAAGCAAAATCTCTAGACAAACGAGAAAACAACTTGTTCTGGAAGAGCCCTCGGAAAGACGTCCTCGATTCAATCGAACATGCCTATAGGAACCCGGGCGCCAAGGAACCGATGTTTGCCAACACCGAGATTCCTGCTGAGAAACTTCCCAAAACGATGCAGCACCCGGTGCTCCGCGAACTGCAGGTTAATTTCCTCATAAAGTTCCTGACCTCTTACAACGAATGGGCGGCAACGCTGCTCAAGCTTGAATCATCAGATTTCGAAGCCGACGAAAGAATGATCGTCCCTTCTAAGGACGACAAGCTTATGCACTCAGAGGTCAGCCGAAAATTTCTTTCTTTGCTTGAGAATAACTTCTCTGATCAAGAGGCGCTCAATCTTTTGAACCTTAATCCGAAGTACGGCATTGAAAGTGTCCGACGTGCGGTTCTCAGTTTTGAAACCTCAGAGGTTGCCGACGCTCACGCCGCAAGGAAACAATTTGAGGAGACTGAGACTTTAAAACCCCTCTCGGCGGGACTTGATTATCGAGTTCCGACTGCAGTTTCTAGCTTCGTCAATCGGCTCACAGACAAAACGGATCTCTTCCTTTGGAAAACGGAAGATGAGTCCTTGCGCGTCAAGCTCGGCGTCTTTTGCTCTGCGTCGGAACAAAACCGAGAAGTATTGCGCCAAATTATTTGGACCGAAGCCGGGGAACCCTACGATTTACTCATCTTTAACGAAAGTTCAGACACAGATCATTTCGTCATTTCTTACTCTTCGATTATTCAGAACCATGGCGGCGAACCGCTTAAAGCGTTCTTGAGGTTATTTGAGTGTCACTGCAAGCACGCACTTGGAATGAATGCCTCGGATGACGCACTGCTTTGGCAGGGTGTCTCAGAGGAAAGCGTAAGAAAAGCTGCTGATTTATCTAAGGCTCTCAAAGAAGAACTCAGCGATTACTACAAACTCCTCAAAGGTGATGGCAGAAAGAAAGACATCTACCTTTCAGAAGCATTCGAAGCGTTAATTGAATTCATTCAAAAACTTAAACCTTAATCGGAGTATTTATGCTTTATAAAGAATTTGATGCTGCCACAACGCCGATTGAGGGGCGCATGCTTTTGGAAGCCAGCGCCGGCACCGGAAAAACGTATTCCTTGATGCGAGTGCTGCTCAGGCTTTTAGTCGAGAAAGGAATCGAACTAGATCGTATTTTGGTCGTGACATTCACGAATGCAGCCACTGATGAGTTGTCCTCTCGTTTGCGCAGCAACCTGACGGAACTGATTGAACAAATTAGGCTGAACAAGAGCGGAAGCTTCAACGATCTGCTGGATAGTTGGGGAGAAAAGAAATATTCTCAGGACATAATTCTTGAAAAACTGCAAACAGCGCTGAATAAGATTGACGACGCTGCCATTTTTACTATTCACGGCTTTTGCCAACGAATCCTTCAGGACTTTGTCTTTTCTTCAAAGGGAAACTACGACTTTGAGATCGGAGATGATTCAAACGCTAAAGATAAAGCGCTGAGTACTTTTCTTCGTACAAACCTTCCGAAGGCCTATCCAGGCTACCCTACGGAACAACTGTCTCTGGCTCGAGACATTCCTTGGGAAGATATTCTGACAACTGCTGCCGGTTTGAGCAGAAGCAAGCCGCTCACCCGGCAAATGAAGCTGATGAAAGATGCGAATCAAAAGCCCGAAGACGAAACCACTCGGTTTTTTGAAACTTTCATTGATCAGGCAACAAAACTCTACGAAGAAAACAAGAAAGATGAACGTCTTTTTACGTTCGATGACCTGCTGATCGAAGCAGAAGAACGCATTGTTAAAGATCCGGAATTCACCAAGGCAATTCAGAACCTTTACGGCGCTGCTTTGATTGACGAATTTCAGGATACGGACCCGATTCAATACTCGATTTTCAAACACCTGTTCTTAGAGGATCCGGAGAACTCCAAACCCGTTATCTTTGTCGGTGATCCGAAACAGTCTATTTATCGCTTCAGGAACGCAAGTCTTGAAACGTATCTGTTAGCCAAAAACGAAATCAACAACCCTTATCAGTTAGTAAAGAATTATCGTTCTACTCCTGGGATCATTGCCGGAGTTAATGCGTACTTCAATCCGGAAGGGAAAGGTTCCCGCGGCGGCTTTTTGAATCAGGCCCTTTCTTATTCGCCGGTGAAGTTTAATAAGAAAAAACTACCGCTCCTCTTAGAGAAAGACGGCAAAGTCGAACCCCTTTCCTCTTTCGCTTTCTGGTCCAATGCCGACACTAAGGCCTTGTCCAATGCAGAGACACTTCGCGATATGGAGGCTATTGCCATCGCAGAGGAAATCGAATCCTTGCTAAAGGAAAATGTCCTCTATGAAGGCCGGAGACTGAGACCCAGCGATATCGCGATTTTGGTTGCAAAGCGCTTCCATGCTGACAAGGTTATTGAAGAGCTGCGCAGGCGGGGCATTCGCACCCTTCGGTCTTCGAATGAAAATGTCTTATGTTCCAAAGAAGCGCACGAACTTAAGAGCGTTCTAGAGGCTATGTACGATCCGAGAGATACTCGTCTTGTGGCTGCGGCTCAGGCAACCAGGATTTTCGGCGACTCGCTGAATGACTTATTGAATAACGATGCGGCCTCCGCGCAGGCACGTCTGTTATTGGAAAACTCAGCAAAAATCTACGAGAAGAGCGGAATTATCGCTGCTGTTTCGAACCTATTTGCCGGCGCCAAAACCGAAGAGCGTTTACTGCAATACGGAGGAGAACGCGCCCTCACGAATTATCAGCACATCTTGGAGCTTCTTCATCAGCAGCACAACACCATTGATAGTCTTCAGGGACTGCTGCGCTGGTTAAAACAAGAACAAAAAAAGAGCAACGACAGCTACACTCTGAGACGTGAAACCGATTCCGATGTTGTTCGAGTTGAGACTATTCACAGCAGTAAAGGCCTTCAATACCCTGTTGTTTATTACCTTGACCGGCCGATAAGCTTTTCCAAAGGTCAGAAATTTAGAGATGATGCGACAGGCGTCATTACCTTCTATGAAACCGAACAGAAGGCACCGGACGACTTCATTGAGAAATCATATGAGGAGTCCATGAGACTGCTGTATGTCGCTATGACGCGAGCCACAGCAAGGGTGGTTCTTCCCTATTTCTTCAAGAAAACTAAGAACGGAGCGCCTCACGGCAGCGTCGGCGGAAAAAATCCGCTTGCTCAGGCTATCAGCGGAGAAACGTCCGGCGGATTGGCCATTATTGGCGGTTTAAACCGACTGCGGGAGGCTTTGAGCCCGAAGGAAGCGTCGGCAAGAGAAGTCAGAAAGGCCTTGCTTGACGGAATTTCCGAGTACAACAAGAACAGCGCACATCCTCTCATGCTCTCTGAGAAAGCTTTAAATGCTTACATTCCTTTTGAGATCCGTTTTGACTTCGAACTCGGCAAATATGGAGACTCCGAAGTCTCCTTCAGACAACCGCCGGAGCATCTTGATCTCAGAGCCGGTCGCGGTGAGAAGCAAAATCGTTCTTGGATTTCTTCCAGTTTCACAAGCTTGTTGAGGACCATGGAAGCACAGGACTCCGCCGTCATCACTGATGAGTCGGAAGCTCTTGAGTCAGAGGAAACTGTCGCGGAATCGAAAGAAGAGGACGTATTGGAAGTCCTCAAAGGCACCCAAAGCGCTGCCGAATTCGGCACGAAAGTCCACGAATTATTAGAAAAGATTTTCGACAAAAATTTCCATAACTGGAAGAACAGAGTCTACAAATTTTTAGATGATCGTTTTAAGGGTTATGTCGCCCCAGAAACTGAAGAACGAAAGGCCGAAATCGAGACTAAAACGGAAGAGTTCTTCGAAAATTTATTCGAAGCAAAGATTCTGCCCTCCGCGCCGGGCTTCCATCTCTCTCAGCTTTTTAAAAATCTTAAAGATTGCCGTCCGGAATTGAAATTCATGCTTTCCGTCGGAGCTCCGATAAAGGGCAGAGAACGTCTGACGGCGAGTCTTTTGGCTAAAACGCTAACGGCCTTTGATTCTCGTTATAAAGACTTTCATTTGTCAGAACTTGATATGCGCGGTTATCTCACGGGCTCCATCGACTTAGCTTTTGCCGCTGACGGCAAATATTGGGTCATCGACTGGAAGACGAACAAAATTGATTACCGCAACAACACTCCTGAGCTCTATACGCCGGAAGCCGTGAACGCCTTGATGAAAAATAATCACTACGAGCTTCAGTTGGCGCTCTATCTCGTTGCGCTCAAACGAATGCTCGAAGTTCGTTTAAATCTGCCGGAAGGTACGGGTTATAAAGCCATCGGAGGGGCGGTTTACTGCTTCCTGCGCGGCATCGACAGGAATGCGCGCGGAACGTACTTTGAACGTCCAAAAGATGCCCTTATCGAATGTTTAGACGACTTCCTGAAAAACGGATTCAGTCGCGAACTCCTGGAATCTCGTGCCAAAGGAGCAGTTTGAAATGATTTCGCAAAACCAAAATTCATTTGAAAACCTCGGCACCATTCTGCTTGACCTTTTAACTCGTCGAGGAAAAACCATTACAGAAGAGCTAAGAGACGCATTGGCGTTCTTCATGCTGCATCTCGGACAAGCCGAACACCTCGGAGGTTTATGTGCCGAGCTTGATGCAACGCCGCAAAATAAAAAGTACGTGGAGCTGCTCAGGGAAGCTGAGCTGCTAACAGACAGCAGCAACAAAATTGCTGACGAACCTAACAACCTTTCTGTCGCTCCTACGCCTTTTCTTCTTGACGAGAGCGAACCGAAAAAGCTGAGAATTTATTCCCGCCGCAATTTTTGCTATGAAAGCCGTTTGGCCGCAGGTATTCACGGTATGTGCTCTACAAGCGCCAGCGACGTCAACGAGGTAAAAGAGGCCTTAGCACAGCTGGAACAGACGTTAAAGAATGCACGAGAAAACGGCGACAAGAAAGCCTACTCTTTAAATCCTCTGCAGCTGGAAGCTGCCGAACTTGCAGTTTCGGAGAAATTCTCCGTTATTTGCGGCGGTCCCGGTACCGGCAAAACAACCACCGTTGTGAAATTCATTGAAGCCTTTTTGGAAATACATCCGAAGGGCATCATTCAAATGTGTGCCCCAACCGGAAAGGCCACAAGTCGTCTTCTTGAATCCGTAAAAAATCAAGCGGATGCCGGTCCGTCCTCTGCACCTTACTACCCTGCCGTTCGCAAGGCCCTTGCGGAAGATAGACTGACTTCTTTGACGATCCATAAATTGCTCGTCACGGATTTATCCAACGGCAAACGACCTTCAGCAGACAATCCGATCGAAGCAGATCTGCTAATCGTGGATGAGAGCTCAATGATTGACTCCGCCCTTGCGTTAAAACTTATCAGATCAATTGATCCAACCAAAACGCAAACTGTGTTTTTAGGCGACAAGCATCAGCTGGCAGCCGTCGGACCTGGTTCGGTGTTTGCTGACATCTCCGACAATTCGGGTGTTTTGAAAGGCCACATTGTTGAATTAAAAGAGAGCATTCGCTTCAACGACAAATCCGCTATCGGCAGATTGGCGCAGCGCATGCTGGCCTTCGAAGAAGGAAGAGAAGCCGGCATTTCGGACTTTATTTCAGAAGTTGAGTACACGGACGATCAACCTTTTGAAGGATTTAAAGATACCGGCGTGTTTTTCAAATCTGCAGGTAGAAATCTTCCTCTGCAGGCTCAGAAGTGGTTAGAGGAAAAACTCGATTCCTACTGCAACGCAGTCGAAAACTTAAACCTGACTTTAACTTTGAACGATAAAAACGAAGTGGATTCAAGATCAGCCAACTTCGAAAACCTTCCTAATGATGTACAACAAGCTCTTAAAGACGTCTGGAACGAACTGAGTACTTTCCGTCCGTTGTGCGCACAACGTGAAGGTCCGACCGGCGTCAATGCCGTCAATGATTATTGCGAAGATTTTGTTAAAACGGCTTTCATAGTTCCATCCGCAGACGACATGTACAACGGCAAGGTCATCATTGTTCGTCAAAACGACTCCGGCCTTGGTGTCGCCAACGGCGACGTCGCTGTTATTTTCGGCTTGAAGACGGCTGATTCCGACAAACCGATGTGGTATGCATTCATCGGTGATCTGAAGAAAATCGTTCCGGCTCAGCTGCTGCCGAAATATGACACCGCCTTTGCAATCACCATCCATCAATCGCAGGGTTCCGGCTTCCGTGATGTAGCCATCTTCCTGCCAACACTAAGTGCCGGAAGTGATGCTGCCTCTTTATGCACGCGCGAACTTCTTTATACCGGCATTACTCGCTCGGAAAAAACGTGCCAGATTTTCGGGGCTAAGGATGCCCTAGACATGTCGTTAAAGACCGTCACGCAGCGCAGCGGAGGACTGCCTCAGCGGCTTAAAGAACGTTTCAGCGAACAAGGATAATTTCTCTTTCTGAGGGAAGAAGCCGAGCCGGTTAATCGAACCGAATCGGCTCTTCTCTTTCTTGAACTATGACAGATAGAAAATCAGTTCCTCAAAAACAGGAGCTCCGCCCAAATACTAAAGAGCAAATGCTCAAACGCTTTAAAGAAAATTTAAACACCTTCAAAAAGACGTTTGATTATCTCAAAGACAAATGAGTACACCATTAGATATTGATGCGGTGGTCTTGATCAACGAAGCTCTCACCGGCAATCGCTGCTCAGAAGAAAGAAAACAGCGAGTAGGCGGATGTCTGTCCAGCTATTCCTATTACGACACCGTCAGAGAGCAGATAACAAGCATCGTCGTCAGCCTTCTCAAAGGTCATTTCTTTCAGGACGGCAACAAAAGGACGGCGCTGGCGATTTACTTGGATCTGTGCCAAAACAATGGAATCAAGTTCTTGTCGGATCAAGACCGCTTAGGCGATGTTTTAATAGACATCGCTGCCAACCAGCGAGGCATCACTGAAAACACACGATTGCTCTTTCCGGATTAAAAAAGAAGTACCTCCTCGAGGTTGGCCTTTTAACAGTCTAATTCCCAAAAAAGACGTTTTCTTTGACACCAAGAATCCCAATACTTAAAAGATAGATCATCTTTAATTCGGTCTTTTAAAAACAAAAATCCCCTCCAAATTTTTATTTCATCTTTCGCTTATTTCGCTAAAACAGGCCGTTACTCTATCCGGATTGAAAAGAGAAACTCGTTCTCAAGCTCGTCTACTCACGATATATGTTCAATACTTGTTCAATCGTGTTCAATTTCTGCTCAATTCTCAAAAATTGAGGCTTTCTTTGACAGCAAGAACGCTTATCAAGAGAAGATGGATCATCTTTATATCGAGCCCTGGAAAATAAAACTCCCCTCTGAATTTTTATTTCGTCCTTCGCTGAATTTCGCTAACAGAGCCTAGAACGTCTTTCCGTATCCAGACGCGTCTTTCGGCTTTGTGGGAACTTCTTGTTCTTACTTCAGAGAGTCGAAATTCGGAACTGCTTCCAGCAAGCGACAGGTGTAAGGATCTTTCGGACGATTAAGGATTTCTGCCGCCGATCCTGCTTCTACCACTTCTCCGGACTTCATCACAATGACTTCATCGGCAAGGTAACGAACGACGCCGAAGTTATGAGTGATGAACAAGTACGAGATATCTCGGCTTCTTTGGATTTCGTTCAAAAGATTCAGGATTTGGGCCTGCACGGAAACATCCAAAGCCGATGTCGGTTCATCACAAATCAGAAGTTTGGGTTCGACCACCAACGCACGAGCTATCGCCAAGCGCTGTCTTTGTCCGCCCGAGAACTCATGCGGATACCGATTCAATGAATCGGAACGAAGCCCGCAAAGACCGATGACATCTTCAATTCTTCCGAGCGCTTCACTCGCAGGAATATCAGGGTGCAGGCTCTCCAACCCTTCAAGCAGAATTTCCTTAACACGCATTCTCGGATTCAAACTGGAGAATGGATCTTGGAAAATAACCTGCATATCGACGCGGGCTTGTCGAAGATCGGGACCGTTCAAGCTGCCTAAGTCTTTTCCGTTCAAGAGCGCAGAACCGGTGATTTTTGCCTGCAGTCGGAGAAGTTGGAGGATGCCTCGGGCCACCGTGGTTTTGCCGCTGCCGCTTTCTCCGATCAATGCCGTTGTCAGCCCTCTGCGCACATCGAATGAGACATTGTTGACGGCTTTGGCGTATTCCGTCGGACGCAGAAAACCGCCGCGAATCGGAAACCAAACGCTGTAATTCTTGACTTCAAGAATGCGAGGCACATCTTTCTGCTCTTGCTCAACAACAACGTCACTTCGCGGAAGTTCGACCGGATCATTTTTAGGAAACAGGCAGCGAACTTTTCGGTCTCCAATCTCCTGCAGGACAACTTTATGCTGAGAACATTCGGGACGAGCTTTTTTACAGCGCTCGGCAAATCGGCATCCATGGAACTCTCGATTCAAGCGAGGAACCATGCCCGGTATTGCCTCGAGCATCTGGCTCTTTTGCTTTCCTTCAGGAAGCGCCTTCAAAAGATTGCGCGCATAAGGATGCAATGGCTTGGAGAAGAACTCACGTGCTGAAGCTTCTTCCACCAGCTCACCGGCATACATCAGCCCTACCCTGTCTGCGACCTGAGCCACAACAGCCAAATCATGTGTAATCAGCAGAATGCCGATGTTTTCGGTTTCCTTGAGATGCTTTAAAAGATCAAGAATCTGAGCTTGAACGGAAACGTCCAGCGCCGTCGTCGGTTCGTCTGCAATCAAATAGTTCGGCTCGGCCGCTAGTGCAATAGCGATCATAACGCGCTGCTTTTGACCGCCGGAGAGTTCAAACGGGAATGATTTCATTCTGCGTTCGGGCTCAGGGATTCCGACTTTTTTCAGCCAGTCGAGTGCTTTTGCTCGCGCTTCTTCGCCGCGCAGCGGTGTATGAAGAAGAATTGTCTCGACAATTTGATCCCCGACAGTCATCACCGGGTTTAACGACGTCGCCGGTTCCTGGAAAATCAAACTGATCTTGGAAGAGCGAATATTGCGCATCGCAGCTTCCGGCAAACCCATGATTTCTGTTCCGTCAACGGTAACAACACCGCTCGAGACTCGTCCGGAGCTCGGAAGCAATCTCAGCAGAGAAAAAGCCGTCATAGATTTGCCGCACCCGGACTCTCCGACTAAAGCGCAGATTTCGCCTCGATTAAGCGTCAGGCTCAAACCGTCTACAACGCGAACCGTATCCTCGGAAGTGAGGATTTCAGTCACCATATTAGAAATACGGAGCATTACTTTTTCCTCCCGATTTTGAGGACCAGTCTCGGGTCAAATGCTTCCCGAACGGCAGACGCAAACAAGTTGGCAGACAACACAAGTGTGAGCATGAAAGTGAAAGCCGCGCAAAGGTTCCACCAGACAACCGGTGTGCGGGAAAGTTCAAGACGTCCGGCATTAATCATGGAACCGAAACTGTGTGTCGTCGGATCAACGCCGACACCGACGTAAGAAAGCACCGCTTCATATAGAACAATGCCGGAGAAATCCAATACCGCCACAATCAAAATGATGTGGATCACGTTGGGCAGCACATGACGCTTCATGATCTTAAACGGCCCTAATCCGAAGGCATGAGCCGCTTGGATATAGTCCAGCTGAGAAATCTTTAAGGTCTCGGCGCGAAGGAGACGTGCGAGCGTGGCCCAGCCCGTCAGACCGATGATGATTGAAAGCATGAACAGACGAAGGTCGGCTCTCTCAATGCCGGTCGCATACATGCCGGGATGAGAATCAATGAACACCTGAATCATCAGCACGGAAGCCGCAATCAAAAGAACGCTCGGAATTGAAGACAACGTCGTGTAAAGGTACTGAATTAAGTCGTCTACCCAGCCCTTGAAGAATCCGGCACAAATTCCCAGAACCACGGCAAACGGAAGCGTCGTCAACGTCGCCAGAGTTCCGATCACAAGCGCTGTACGCACCGACTTAAAGGCTTGATACAGGACATCGTTGCCTGTTTGATCTGTCCCCATCACGTGGTAATACGGCCAAAGCGCGCCGATCAGGCACCCGAGGACGATTAAAACAGAGCAGGTCGTAAGGACTGCTTCATAAGGAACTTCATCGCGGCGCTTAAATAGCGTACGCACCTCTCCCTTGAATGAGCGATCTTTATATCGAGCAATCAGTCCGACCGTTAAGAACCACAGCAAAGCGCTAAGCACGAGTCCTGCACCTAGCCCGCAGGCCGATTTAACGATGACGTCTTCTGCCCAATCGGCGTTATTTTTGAGGTGCGCTCCTCCGGCTTTCAGCGGTTCGTAATCGCGCACGGGTTTGCCGTCTTCAAAGCGGGAAATTTTTTCAAATGTCTGAGTCGCAAGCGGCATCGAATAAGACTTCTCTTCGGCAGAAGAGGCTTTGCCTAGCGCTTTATCCAACAGGGAATAAGCCTTGACGTCATAGATCGGGCGCCCGGCCTGAACATCAATGACCGGACGAAAGTGCACAGAATCTACGACGGAGAGCAGAAGGAAGAAACACAGCAGCGAAAGCGAGCACAGCGAGGCGCCGGAACTCACAACATAGCGCCATCGTGCTTTGAGCTCTTCGGAGCGGGCAACATGAATCAGATAAAACGTTAGTGCCGCAAGAAGGACGACAATCACGATATCCGTTGGAAGCAAAACAAATTTAGGCATCATTTCAAACGGATCCTCGGGTCGGCAATCGTGTAAGCTACGTCCGTCAAAATCAGACCGATAACATACAGCACGGTTCCTACAAAAACCATGGTACGGACAATGGCGAAGTCCTGAGCATTAATCGCGTCAATCGTGAAGCTGCCTAAGCCCGGAATGCCGAAGAAGCTTTCCATCACTAAGGAGCCTAAAAACAGCATCGGAAGCACGGCAACCGTTGAAGTCAGAATCGGCAGGCTGGCGTTGCGCAGAACGTGTTTAAACAGGACGGCCGTTTCGCTTAAGCCCTTCGCGCGAGCGGTACGAACGTAATCCTTGTTGATTTCTTCCAGGAACATCGAGCGGTACAGCAGCGCATCGCCTCCGATGCGAGAGAAAACGCCGATCGCAATCGGAAGAATCAGGAACGAAATCATGGCCGTTCCCGTCTCAAAACCTGAGATCGGAACAAGCCGCAGAACTTTTGAGAAAAGCCACTGGCCGAAAATAATGTAGAAAAGCGAAGAGACCGACATCATGACAATGGCAAAGACCACGCCTCCGATCTCAAGCTTCGTGTGCCGGAAGAACACTAAACCTAAAGAAAACACGACAATCACGAAGACGCCGAGCAAAAAGGTCGGAAACGCCAAAGCAACCGAAGGCCACATTCGGTTTTTGATTTCATAAGCAATGTCACGTCCCGCGTCCGATGCACCGAGGTCTCCGACCATCAGCCGCGCACTGTGCTGCCAAAAAATCGTATCCGTAAGCTTGTCTGAGCCTTTGGCCTTCTCATTCCAGAGCAGCGGTTTGTCGTAACCGTGTTCTTCTTTCCAGTTCTGGATCGCTTCGGCCGTCACACGCTTGCCGCCGATATTGAGGCGCGCCATATCATCCGGCGTGTTGACCGTAAAGAACAGCATAAAGGTGAGCAGATTGACGCCGATCAGAATCAGGAAGCCGTAGCCGATGCGTCTTAAGAGATAACGAATCATTTGACGTCCTCCTCTGTAGTGCGTGCGGTCATTCGTTCCCGCTTTCTATGAAGAGCCACGGCCGGAATAATCACCAACGCCGACAGCAGAACAAAAACCAGCAGCGGCCAGTAAATCGGTTTGTTCCATTCTTTAATGGCCTTTACACGCGTCTCGGGATCAAGTCTCAGATACTGAATATGGTTGCGCACGACCTGTGTGGGCTTGCCGTTATGCACCCACTGATGGAAAGCCGCCGAACTTGTCGGAAAGTATCCGAATGTCCAGGGCGCATCTTCCTGAACGATCTTAATCAGTTCATTAATGGCCTCGGCCTTAGCTGGGCCTTCGTCCATATAACGCATGCGGCTGAAGAGCTCGTCGTATTTCGGATTTTGATAATTCGAAGCGTTTTCTCCGGAGCCTCCGGTCTTGGACTTGGCGTTAGGACCGTAAAGCAGGAACAGGAAATTTTCTGCATCCGGGTAATCCGCGAGCCAGCCCCATAAGAAGAGCTGGTGATTGCCGGAGATCACTTTATCTTGGAAGCGGTTGTAGTCGGTGCCGCGAATATCGAGCTGAATGCCGATTTTCGCAAACTGCTTCTGATACCAGTCCAGTACGGCTTTCGTTGATGGAGACGCCGCCGCTTGGAAGTCGAGATTCAAGACCAAGGGTTCCCCGGTCTTCGCGTCCCGCCCTCCGGGGTAGCCCGCTTCGGCTAAGAGCTTCTTAGCTTCTTCAATAGATTTGCGGCGAACAAGACCGTCTTCAGACTTTTCGTAAACGACTGGGTTAAATGCCGCAGCGCCGTCCTCTCGATAGCCGAAGAGTCCCGGCGGAAGAGGACCATGCGCGGGGGATGCCAAGCCCTTCTCAAAGATCTGGATATATTCTTCCCAATCCATGGCAATAGAAATCGCCTGACGAAGCTTCTTGTTGCGCTCGCGCTCTTCAGGCGTCTTGCCTTCGCCGACGACCGGATCCATCCAGTTAAAGCCGAAGTACGTGTTTTGCGCTTCTACGGTCTGCGGAAACTGCAGCTTCTTTTCTTTGTACTCTTTTTCCTTTTCCGCGCTGTCGGCCATGCCGATCAAGAAGCCCTGACCGTTGTCGAGACGTTCAATCTGCGGAGAGTCGTAGTAGCCCTGAAGGAACTTCGTGCGAAGCGGCACGCTTTCCTTTTCGGCAGTGATTTCAATCCGATCGATAAAGGGCAGCGGTTTGCCGCAGTCCTTTAAAAAACCTTTCGCTTCGTCGCCCGGCTCCCCAGTGCAGGGATAAAGCTCCGTTTTGCGGAAATTCGGATTGCGCTCCATGACATGCTTGCGGTTTTCAATCGATTCCACCAGCATGTAAGGACCGGTTCCCACAGGCCAATAATTCAAAGACAAGTTGTTCTTGGCCATGCCTTTCTGGGCATAGAAGGCTTCAGCCTCCCACGGAACCGGTGCAAAGAAGGTCATAGCCAGCCAGTTAGGAAACTGCGGGTACTTTCCTTTGACTTCGAGCCGCAGCGTGTACTTGTCCGGCGCCGAAACGCCCTTGAGCTCAAACTTCCGCAAATCTAAGAAAGGTAAGTCTCGGTCAGAGGGCTTAAGATCGGCGCGAAGGCGCTTGTCTTCCGCGCGCACCTGAACGGCAAAGTCTTTTAATCCCGGAAGATAGTTCACCATCGTTCCGTAGACCGGAGCAATGATGCGGGGATTGGCCATTCGCTTGATCGAGTAAACAAAATCCTCGGCGGTGAGCTCTCGCGTACCCTTCTGCGGCAAATCCATCGGATTGTGCAGCTCGTCGATGACTTCAGGCGCTAAGGCATGGTTGATGTATTCGCCTTTCTCGTTCTTGGCAAAAGCCGGATGGGGCGCAAAGAGGATTCCTTTTTTGATCGGAATCTCGTAAACGCTCAGAGCGATTTCTTCTGCCGAAGCGGTCTCCGGTAAGTCCTTTCCGTCTTTATCCAGATAAACGGGCTTGACGACTTCTGCTGCGGAACGAGGAATCAAACGGTACGGCCGCTCTAAGAAGTGATACTGGTAAAGCGGTTCATAAATACTATAGGTGTAAGGTGTCTCATCGGAAGAGTAAGAGCTCGTCGGATCCAAATGCTTCGGACTGCGGCCTGAGAACGGCGTGTAGAGGGTATTAGAGGCAAGTTCCTTTTCCGTGTGAACGGAGTTTGGAATTTCTTTGCAGGAGGTCAGTGCGATCACAGCAAAGACGGCCGCCGACAGCCTAAGGAGCCTGCCGTAAGCTGCGCCGTATCCTACTTTAATTTTCACTGCTCTTCCTTTCGCCTATTTTGGGACGTGATATCTTATCAGATCGCAAAAAATCCCAAAGAAATAAAATAGTTAGGGACAGTTTCCCGCCTAGGGGTATTCCTAACTTTTTAAGATTCGCAAAAGATTTGATCGATCCGAAAAACTGGCACAAAGAATGACCTCTCAAGCCTGATTCTCAGGTACCCGTTTGTTAAAATGCGCACTTATGTAAGGCTGGGCTTCAAGGAGCCTTTTTGAGCGGGCTTAAGCGCGCTCGGATGAGAATTTGTTGATGGAAAAACACTATTTCGACTGGCCTGTTCGGGTCTACTACGAAGACACCGACTGTGCCCGGGTGGTTTATTACGCAAACTACTTCAAGTTCATGGAACGCGCCCGTACCGAATGGCTGCGCGCTCTGGGCTGGAGTCAGGAGCGACTGTACTCTGAGCTCGGCGTTGTCTTCGTCGTCGCCGAAGCCAAGGCCAAGTACAGAAAACCGGCTCGGCTCGATGATGAATTAGTGGTTCGATCAACAGTTACCGCGTGCGGCCGTACTTCTTTTGAATTTCACCAGGAAATTCTGAGAGGAGACGAAGTGCTGACCGTCGGAGACGTTCGCTGCGGAACGCTCGACGCACACACCTTCCGCCCGGTCGCCATGCCCGAGCCTATTTCAGAAGAACTCAAAAAACTTTTAAACCATTAATCATTCGTTAGTACAAGGGACTGTGATGGAAGCATCTGCCGATTTATCAATCATCACTCTGGTCGCTCATGCGAGCGCCGTTGTTCAGATTGTTTTGGCTATTCTTTTAATTTTCTCTTTAGTGAGTTGGACCATTATTTTTCAGAAATGGTTCCAAATGAGCCGTGCAAGAAGAGAAGCCCGCAACTTCGACAAACGTTTCTGGGGCGGTGCAGATTTAAATAAACTCTACGAGAGCGCCACAGAACGCCGCTCTTCCATCGGCCCTCAGGAAGGCATCTTCTACTCCGGCATGACCGAATTCTTAAGAAGCCGCGCCAGCAATCTCGAAGCCCGCGCCGGCACTTTCGGTGTCATTGACGGGGTATCTCGCGCCATGCGCGCCCGCTATCAAAGAGAACTCGACATTCTCGAGTCCGGCTTGAGCGTTTTGGCCACCATCGGCTCCGTTTCTCCGTACATCGGTCTGTTCGGCACCGTCTGGGGCATCATGGACGCTTTCACCGGCTTAGGCAATCTGGAAAGCGCTTCCCTGGCTGTCGTCGCCCCGGGTATTGCCGAAGCTCTGGTCGCCACCGCGATCGGTCTGTTTGCTGCCATCCCTGCCGTTATCGGCTACAACCGTTTTGCTTACAGCCTGGATCGTCTCTCGAGCCAGTACGAAAGCTTCATGCAGGAATTCCAGAACATTTTGGGTCGTCAGGCCTAAGGACGCAACATGGCACGCAACGGCAAAAGACGTCTTTTAGCAGAGATGAACGTCGTCCCGTATATTGACGTGATGCTGGTTCTCGTGGTGATCCTGATGGTCGCCGCCCCTTACGTCAATCCTTCGATCGTCGATCTGCCGAAAGTCAATAAAGCGGCCCGCACTCCGGACAAAGTCGTCGAAGTCATTATTTCTCCAGACGGCAAACTCCAGATTCGCGATACCGCAAAGAAATTAACTCCGGTTGATTTTCCTCAGTTAGTCTCTACGGTCGAATCGATGCAGACCGACGGAGCCCAGGTTCCGGTTGTCATTGCTGCGGATAAAACCGTCGCATATGAGAAAGTCATCGATGTGATGCGCAATCTTCAAAAAGCCAACATCACACGTATCGGTCTGTCATTGCAACTTGAAGGAAGCGGTGCCAAGTAATGGACGATTTATCTCCGAATCAAGCGAATCGGCTCTCAGGCGCTCAGGGTTATTGGGGCACGGCATTTGTGCTTGCTTTAATCGCCCACGGGCTTCTTTTTGTGCTGCTCTTCGTTTCCATGCAATGGAGATCGGAGCCGACGGGACCCGTCTACGCCGAATTATGGAACGGCGACATGCCGGCGGCCGAAGCCCCGGCAGAAACACAACCGGAACCGCAGCCTGAGCCGGAACCCGAGCCTCAGCCCGAACCGGAGCCCGAGCCTGAACCTCAGCCGGAACCGGAACCCGCTCCCGAACCTCCTGCCCCGGAAGAACCTCAGCAGCAGCTGCCTCCGCCCCCGCCTCCTATCGCTCAGACGGATTTAGATCGTCAGGCCAACCTGCTTGAAGATCCGGACATCGTTCAAGAAAGGCTCGATCGGGAAAAGAAGAAGCAGGAAGAAGAAAAACAACGCATTCTTGAGCGCGAACGTCAGCTTCAGGAAGCCAAACGAGCTGAAGAGCAGCGTAAAGCCGAAGAAGCTCGCCAGGCTGAACTTCGTCGTCAGGAAGAAGAACGACGCATTCAGGAACAGAAGCGTCAGGAAGAGCTAAAGAAGCAAGAAGAGCAGAAACGCTTAGCGGAAGAAAAACGCAAGGCTGAAGAAAAAGCAGAAGCTGAACGTAAAGCCAAGCAGGAAGAGCTCAAGAAACAAGCTCAGGAACGCGAACGCAAGATCGCCGAAGAGAAAGCTCAGCGAGAAAAAGCCTTGGCTGAAAAGCGTAAGGCTCAGGAAGAACTCAATCGTCAGAGAGCCGAAGAACAGGCCAATGCCGCCCGCAGAAAAGAAATGCTCAGCCGCTTAACCGGCCAAAGCGGATCTGCCATGGGCTCTGGATCCGGCGCCATGACGAACTTCCAGCAGGCTCAGTACAACAACCGTATCGTTGCCTGCATCCGCCCGCATATTACGTTTAATACGCCGGCAGGTGCTAAACGCGGAATGTACGTAGCCAAATTTGATGTTCGTCTGCTGAAGAACGGCCAAAAGGCCGTGCCGCCCAAGATGATCAGCAGCAGCGGTCTGAAGGCTTTCGATACGGCGGTGGAAAAAGCGATCCTGATGTGCAATCCCTTCCCCAAACCCCCGGTAGGAGATATTCCGTCTTCTATTACATTGACATTTGATCCAGTCGACGACGCCAGAAGTCGTTAACCTCACGGAGACAGCCTATGACTACCTCGGCAGCCGCATCCGCCGAAATCGCCAAAGTCGCACAAACAGCGGTTACGACAGAAGAGCTTTTGAGCGGCGACAGCAACATCCTGGATCAACTCCTGCTGATGTTTGAAAAGGGGCTTAATCAGCCGATTGTCTATTGGCAGCTTGCCTCTATCCTGGGCTCTTTGCTTTTAGCGTGGCTGTGCGGCAAGTACATCCGCATGCGGATTATTAAGCACCTGGCCGCCAATGAAAAAATAGAAAGCGAAGAAATCAAGGCCGAGGAAGATGATGCCGGGGTCCAACCCGAGCACCGCGAAAGCGCATTCTGGGCAAAGGTTCGACGCGGCATTGAGACGCTGATTCTGCGGCTGAGCTTCCCTCTGTTAGGTATGTGCTTTATTGCCATCAGCACCTTCACAGTTCGTCTTTTCGGTCTGCTTCCGAAGAAAGCGCTGCCTCTTGAATCTATCGCTTGGCTGATTCTCGGCGCCTACGTTGTTATCCGCACGATGGTGTTTATATTGCACTCGCTTTCGCGCAAGTACAACAGCAGCCTGGATAACTTCCTGACATTTTCGATTTGGGGCGGCGTTGCCCTTCAGATCGTCGGCGTCCTGCCTAAGCTCGTGGAATTCATGCAGACCACCAAAATTCCGCTTGGGAGCACCAACGCGACGGTTTGGTCGGTTTTCCTGTCCGGTTTCTCGATTGCCTTAGCACTTTTCATTGCGAAGTGGATCGGTCAGTTCTTTGAAAAATGGATCAACAGCCTTCCGACCATGGAGTCCAACGTCCGCGTTGTGATCATCCGGGTGGTCAAGGTCGTGTTAGTAACGATCGCGATTTTGATCGGCTTGGCTTCTGTCGGTATTGACATCACCGTACTCGGCGTCTTCGGCGGTGCCATCGGTGTCGGCTTAGGTTTCGGCTTACAGAAAATCGCGTCCAACTACGTCAGCGGATTCATCATTCTTCTGGACAAGAGCATCAAAATCGGCGATTTGGTAAACGTCTCCGGCGTTGAAGGCATTGTGACGGACATCAAGACACGCTATACAGCTGTCAAAGCCTACGACGGCAGCGTCACGATTATCCCGAACGAGAATTTCGTGACCAGCAGCGTCCGCAATACTTCTTATTTGCTCGGACCCGGACGCGCCACTGTCATGATGAGCGTGGACTACAGCTCCAACATTGATGAAGTCATTGAACTGATGACCGACATCGTCCGCAAGCAGCCGCGAGTACTGATCAATCCGGCGCCCTACACCATTTTGACGAATTTCGGCGCCGACGGCATTGAACTGACGTCTTACTTCTGGGTTCCGGATCCGGAGAAAGGAACGGCAACTCTGAGATCAAATATCGGCCGCGCCATGTTCCGTGAATTCAATAAACGCAAGATCAACATTCCGTTCCAGCAGCGTGATCTGCGCATTGTTTCGATGCCGGATGTTATCTGCAAAGTCGAAAACGATGTCCCGGTTGCTGCCAAGGCAGAGGTTAAAACCGGAACGTAAGTCGCCCTCTTGCACACCCTCCACTATGAAAAGTCGAAGCTCAATCCTTCGACTTTTCTTTCTTCAATCTCCTAATTCTCAATCCGATAAATTCTTTAAATCAAGTCTCTATGCTTCGAAAGTTAGGTCCCTGGCTCATGTTCGTCGCTGCATTGTTCGTCATGAGTTTAGGTATTGCGCTCGTGACTCGAGGAAACCTCGGAACAACGCCGATCAGCTCCTTGCCTTTAGTGTCGTCTTACGCCAGCAGCCTTACTTTCGGTGAAACAACCTTTCTGATCAATCTGCTTTTTGTCGCTGCCCAGTGGGTGCTCCTCAGACGCTCCATTAACAAGGTACTTCTTCTCGCACAAATTCCGATCACGCTCGCCTTCTCTTACTTCATCGACACGTCCATGAAGTTCACAGAGTTTCTGTCTTCTGATGTCTACTGGAAGTGCTTGGCCGTCTCTATGCTTGGAAACATGGTTCTGGGGCTCGGCGTTGCCTTAGAGGTGTTTTCCGGCGCGGCGGCTTTGCCCGGAGAGGGACTCGTGCTTGCCGTCAGTACGGTTCTGCACAAGCCTTTTTCTTCCGTCAAAATCGCCAATGACGTGATCTTAGTTTTGCTGGCTTTGCTTCTGAGTTACTTCGTCTTCCACGGAATACGCGGCTTGCGGGAAGGGACAATTATTTCAGCGTTATGCGTCGGCTTTTTTGTGAGATTTTGGCTTTCCGGTCTGACGAAACTCTTCAAGAGAGCGCCGGCGGACACAGAGTAACAATGAGCCAAACCTCTGTTAGCGGATAACAGAGATCCGGTCAGGTGCGATCGGAGAGAGCCGACACCTTCAAAGCCTTACTGATTCTATACATCGTCTTGAATTTTGGAGATCCTTCGGGACGGAACGCTTCCACAAACACTGTCTTGAGAGGCCTTGAGCTGAACTACTCCCCTAGTCTTGGCTAGTTCGATAAGTGCTATTCTAACGAGTGAGCCGTCTCCCGGATCTTCTTCAACACAGGCTTTGAAAAATGCTTGGGGACTGCTTTCCGACTGGATAAGGTAGTCCTGAATATCAAATTCTTTGCAAGCTTTGTACTCATACGTTTGTACCTTTCAGATAGCCAAACGACAAATCCAAGTGCCCCGTCGATTAGGGGTTATTCTCTTACAAAAAAACGGGGAATTCCTCATAATTGAAAGTTTTACTAGTAAAACACGGCTATATTGAAAAGGCGATAGACTTCGCTATATCTAATTCGTCCTCTCAATTAAGAAAAAGTAAGCGCTCTTCAAAACGTTATTCCGAAGCAACACCTCGTCAGCTGAGGATCGCTGCTTAAGCACTAGGAACAAACGTCTTCAAATAGAAATCCTTAAACGTTTCCGGCGATACGACGGTACGTTCCACTCCATAGGCATTTCTGAAGGCCGTGTCGGATTTCACTTTTGCGTTCTTGCTGAGTTTGCACTCAATTGCCCGTTGAACCTTGTCGTCTTTTACTTCAAGGAAATCAATCTCTTGGCCTTGAGCCGTTCTCCAGAAATATAAATGCGTCCGATCTTTTCTATAAGAGTGCTGTTTGTAAAGCTCGGCAGCCACAAAATTTTCAAAAAGCGCTCCCCCGTCATCTCTCCTGGAGAGCGGAGAAAACTTATCCAACAGCGCGTTTCTCACGCCATTGTCAAAAAAGTAGATTTTTTTGGATTTCTTTAGCTCTGTGGCAATGTTTCTAGCAAAAGAATCCAACTTAAAAATCACAAAATTTTGTTCGAGAAGATCTAGATAGTTCACTACCGTCTGTTTACTTAATCCTGTATCTCTCGCCAAGCCGTCATAACTGATTTGTGAGCCGACGCTGGTGGCCAAAAGCCTAAGCAAATGCTTTAGCGTAGAGGATTTTCTTATTCCTCCAAGCTCATAGATATCCTGTAAAAAAACTCCATTGACATAATGAAGGAGCCGATAGGCGAGGGAGTCAATATCATCGCTGAAATGATTAACGACATCAGGATAGGATCCAGCAATCAGCAACCTCTCAAAGTTCAGCCGGAACCAGTCCCAGGATTTTGCGTTTACAAGTTCTTCAACTGAAAATGGGAAGAGAGTCATAAAATCCAACCGCCCGACAGCAGATTCCTTCACGCCTTTTGCCAGTTTTAAGGAGCTTGATCCGGATAAAAATATCAGACTATCGGAGTGCTGATCAATCATTCTCTTGATACTTTGTCCAATTCCGTCCACATACTGGGCTTCATCAATCACAATAACCTTGTACGCCTTTAGGAAATCGATCAAATCCTGTTGAGTATCAAATTGAAGGCGCTCCCTGTCTGTGGAGGATTCTCCGGTCAGCCACTCAACATTTTGATTCGCCAGCATATGCCTCAGGAGAGAGGTTTTTCCTACCTGTCTGGCGCCGTAAAGCATATACGCACGAGAAGGAGAAACAGAAGTTAGCGACTTCTCAAGAGTACGAGGAATATAGTTTTTCATAATAAAAAGAAAATTATACTTCACGAATTATTATAATAAAAAGCAAAGTATAGTTGTCTTTTTCTTATAAAAACTCCGATTTTAGGATCCCGATTACTTCAGAATCGAATGTTTTTACTAGAGTTTTACTAGTAAAGCTATTGGAGCATATCTCTTTTCGACTGGAAAACAACTCAGAGAAGAGCGCTGGCATTACAGAACCAGACTTTATAGAAAATATAGAGGGTTGATACCTATACATCGGAGTATCCGCAATTAGGCCGGTAGTAACTCAAGGCCTCTTTGCAGAACAATCTTGCTGCTGTGTTTGTGTAACTAATTTGCGGCCAAGCAATCACCAAATTCTGCGGTTTAAACAGATCATCCAACGATAGGAAAACACATTTTTCTTTTGCAGTTTCAATCGCAACAAGCTTTTCCTGGCATATCGCGCAGCCAATTCCTTGAGCAACAAATGACAGTCGATTCTGAACTGTTAACGCGCTGATATTTGATGTTTTAAGATCCGTTCCTAAGAATTTACTCAGCCTCTGCTGCCGCTCTTCATGACGATAGGTATTAATCATTGGAAACTTTCTAACGATCCTCGCATCCTGCTTCTGAAGTTTTCGGTACCTTCCGTCGACAGAGTAAAGGGAACCGATTAAGAGTGTTTCTTCGGTTCTTGGTAAAGCGAGCAAGTAGTTCTCGGAGAGGAGAGTGTAGGCGTTGCATTCTCTCGATAAGAGCGATTCAAAAGTTATGCCAATATCCGCTTTTCCTTGAATTAGAAGTTCGCAGACTTCATCTAGATGAAGGTTGAACTCTAAATTCAATCGAATATTCGGATATTTTCTGTTGAATGAGGCGATTACCGGCGGTAAGACCGCAGAGGTGCGCTCACTGTTAGAGGCTATCCTGATTTCTCCAACCTTCAGCTGAAGATAGTCGTTACACATGTCTTGAGTTTTTCTTTGGATAATCTCGATCTTTTCTAGATTTTCCAAAATTACAGCGCCTAACTTAGTCAATTGAAGCGGACGGGAATTCCGATCAATAAGTTTTACGCCGTAGTTCTTCTCGAGCTTCTGAACAAACTGAGAAAGATAAGATTGCGTAACCGCCAACCTTTTGGCAGCCGAAACAAATGAGCCTTCGGACAGCAGGGTTTTTAATATTTGAACGGTATCGCTCATGGCTTATTACTAAAAAGTAATTAACTATTATAAATTATTACTTTGCTAGTTATATTTCTCAAAAATATACTTCTTATAGATTTCTCAAGGAGTCACGATATGAATAAAAAAGTTCTGTTATGTTCTCTTCTCCTCTCTCTTCCTCTTGTTGTTTCAGCAGCTGAAACGATTCCACTTTGGCCTAACGGTGCGCCAAATAAAAGTACGATCACAGAACCGGAAACAACCAACGACAAAGGTGCGATTTTCAACGTCACTAATGGACGCTTAGAAGTCAACGTTCCTAAAAATCCCAACGGAAAAGCAATTATTCTGATCCCCGGAGGTGGATATGGAAATCTTGCCATGGGAACTTTCAACCAAAGTTTTATTCCTTATTTCTTGGATCAAGGATTTACAACCTTCGTTCTAAAGTACCGTCTTCCTAAAGGTGACCCAGCAATTCCGCTTTCCGATTCTCTGGAAGCCGTCAAGATCGTAAGAAGTCTTTTTAAGAAGTACAACCTTCACACTGTCGGAGTAATGGGCGCTAGCGCAGGCGGTCATTTGGCAGCTATGACCAGTGTTGAGTGCAGTGGCGATTCTTGCCCGGACTTCTCAGTTCTGATCTACCCGAATATCACGATGATGCAAGAAGAAAGCCAGCCCAAGAGCTCTTGCCGAAATAACCTAATCGGAAAAGATCGTTCCGTTAAATACGACGTCGCTTATTCCGCCTACAAGCATGTGGACACTAAAACTCCTCCGGCTTTTCTAGCCGTTTCTGCCGGAGATGAGTACGCCGGCAGCTTAGGAAGTATGCTCTACACTCGGGCAATGGTCGAGAATGCCCGTCCTGTTTCTCTGCATGTTTATCCAACCGGAAATCACGGCTGGGGTATTGGAAAATCTGAAAAGTTCCCTGACGGAGATAAGTTCAAGGATGACTTGACAGCCTGGCTCAAGGACATCAAGTAATCGTAACTACACTGGGGCAGCTTCCCTCCAATCACTTTCGTTGAAAGTGATTCGGAGGGAATATTTTTATGTACAAGCTTCTTGCGAACTCTTGTCAACATGAGGACTGATTTGTCCAACAGCAATGTGCCAGGGCACTTAAAGAGCAAAGTTCTTTCCCAAGTATCCAAACCGAAAGTGTATGGGGGTGCCGAATTTCTCGATAGACGATTGAAAATATTCACGGACGAGGAATCGGATCTGTAATATTCATTGAAAAATACTTCCGATGACGTCAGTGCTTCTTATAGAAAATAAGAGGCGACGGGGTTTTTCTCATAGTTCTTTTTACTAGTAAACGACTAGTAAAACAACCTACAAGGAGGATATCTCTAAAAGTTTTCAATAAATTCGGGTAGTAGACTGCCGTTTTTATCCTATAAATTCGATAGTTAAGTAATCGAAATTATTGATGCTTTATGTGCCTCATTAAGATTAATTGACCAGCCCCTTCAAGTCGACGGAAACAAGAAAAGGCGCCGGAAAATCCTTGCATCAGGTTTCCCGGCGCCCTAAAACGAAACGATTCTTCGCTTAGCGGACTTTGATCTTAGCGATCAGCTTGTCAGCGATTTCAGAGACAGGAACGTTTTCGTTCTGAAGATCTCCGCGGTGAGCGTATTCAACTTCACCGTTCTTCAGGCCGCGATCACCGATCGTGACGCGGTGCGGAACGCCGATCAGTTCCCAGTCAGCAAACATGACGCCGGGACGCAGTCCTCTGTCGTCGAGGATGACGTCAATGCCGGCTTCGCGCAAACGACCATAAAGTTCGTTAGAAGCCTTCTGAACTTCTTCGCTCTTGTCATATCCGACGGGGCAGATCACAACGGTGAACGGAGCAATGCTGTCCGGCCAAATGATGCCCTTATCGTCGTGCCCCTGCTCGATGGCTGCGCCCAGCAAACGAGAAATACCGATACCGTAGCAGCCCATCTGAAGCAGCTGAGGCTTGCCGTTTTCGTCCAGGTAAGTTGCGTTCATCGGAGCGGAATACTTATCACCGAGGAAGAATACGTGGCCGACTTCGATACCGCGCTGCATCTTGAGTGTGCCCTTGCCGTCGGGAGAAACATCGCCTTCAACGACGTTGCGGATATCAGCAACAACATCCGGTTCTCTGAGATCGCGGCCCCAGTTCACACCGCGGATGTGGTAGCCCTCTTCGTTGGCGCCGACAATGAAGTCGCTCATGTTGGCAACCGTTGTATCGGCAACGATGGTGACGTCCTTAGAAATGCCGACAGGTCCGAGGTAGCCCGGTTTAGAACCGAAGGTCTCTTCAATTTCCTTGTCGGTTGCAAAGCGGAATCCGCCTTTAAGCGCTTCCAGCTTTTCAGCTTTAACTTCGTTAAGCGTGTGATCGCCTCTGAGAAGCAAAAGAACGATTTTTGCGGGCAGCGGATTGCCTTTTTCGTCCTGCTGATCGACAGCCAAAACGATAGATTTAACGCTTGCTGTCAGCGGCTTGTTCAAGAGTTCAACGACCAGCTCGCACTTATCGCGGCCCGGAGTCGGAACCTTTTCCATGGTTTCAGTGGCTTCGGCGCGTTTTTCAATCAGGCAGGGAGCTTCGGCCAATTCGATATTGGCAGCGTATTCGCTGTCCGGGCAGAAAACGATCAGGTCTTCACCGGTATCCGCGATCACCTGGAATTCCTGAGAACGAGATCCGCCGATGGAACCGGAGTCGGCGCGAACGGCACGGTAAACCAAGCCTAAACGATCAAAGATGCGGCAGTAAGCATCGAACATCTTGTCGTAGCTCTTGCCGGCGTCTTCTGCGGTACGGTCAAAGGAGTAAGCGTCTTTCATGACGAAGTCGCGGCCACGCATCACGCCGAAACGAGGACGACGTTCGTCACGGAACTTTGTCTGAATCTGGTAGAAGTTCACAGGCAGTTGGCGCCAGGACTTAATTTCCTGACGAGCAATGTCAGTCACGACTTCTTCACTGGTGGGCTGAAGAACGAAGTCTCTGTCGTGTCTATCTTTAAAGCGAAGGAGCTCGGCACCGTATTTTTGCCAGCGGCCGGTTTCCTGCCAAAGCTCAGCAGGCTGAACGATCGGCATCAGAAGTTCGATGGCGCCGGCGCGGTCCATTTCTTCTCTGACAATGCGTTCAATCTTCTTCAAGGAACGCAGGCCCATCGGCATGTAGTTATAGACGCCGGCAGCAAGCTTACGGATCATGCCTGCGCGCAGCATCAGCTTCTGGCTAACGATTTCTGCATCTGCAGGAGCTTCTTTCTGTGTTGAAATAAAAAATTGTTTTGCTCTCATTACGAATTCTCAAAAACGAGCCGGCAGGCCGGCAGTCTACGATTAGGTTCGGATCTTATGACTTCTTTTCCTGCCTCTATATAATGGGCAGACACAAATAAATTATTTTAAAGTTTTTATGCTTGATCAACATGGATACCGACCAAACGTCGGGATTATTTTGACCAATCCTCTCAAACAAGTTTTTTGGGGGAAACGTTTGGGTCAGCATTCCTGGCAATTTCCGCAGGGCGGTATCAACCGCGGGGAATCGCCTCGCGAAGCCATGTTCAGAGAGCTTTGGGAGGAGCTTGGTCTCTTTGAAAACCAAGTCCGCATCATCAGCCGCACCGAAGACTGGCTGCGCTATGACGTTCCTGACCGTTGGATTCGCCGCGACCTTCGCGGCATTTACAAAGGCCAAAAGCAGATTTGGTTCCTGTTAGAGTTCCTCGGTAAAAACAAAGATATCAACTTGAAAGCCACCAACCATCCGGAATTTGAGGCCTGGAAGTGGAATGACTATTGGGTGCCGCTGAGCCAAGTAATCGACTTCAAACGCGGTGTTTATAAAGAAGCGTTGAAAGAGTTAGCTCCTGCTCTCTTTACCGACAAGAAACACCTTGTTCCGCCTGCAGGATGGGAAAAAGCGGAAGGTCCGGGACATTTCCGCCTTTACAAATAATCGTCTTTAAGACGACTACTTATTCATCACGACCATGTTGTCCTGATGAATCAGCTCTCTCTGTTCTAAGTAGCCTAACTCCTCCACAACTTCATCGCTGTGCAGTCCCATGATTCGACGGGACTCATCAGAGCCGTAGTTAATCATGCCGCGGCAGATTTCTTTGTCGTTTTGATCAACGACTTGAATGATTTCGCCGCGAAGGAAGTCGCCGATCACTGCTTTAACACCGACCGGCAGCAGGCTCTTGCCTTTGCGAACCGCTTCAACAGCACCCTCGTCGATAACGAGCTTGCCTTTCAGCTGCAAATGGTCGGCCATCCACTGACTGCGAGCAGACATCGGTTTGCGATCCGTCTTCAGAAGCGTTCCGATGGATTCTCCCTGAGCTAAACGAACTAAAACGTCAGGAATACGTCCGCTGGCAATAACGGTCGAGGCTCCGCTGCGGGCCGCGCGTTTCGCTGCAAGCACTTTTGTCTGCATGCCGCCCTTACCGATAGAAGAACCGGCGCCTCCGGCCATTGCTTCATAGATCGGCTCTCCGGCTTCCCCGACTTCCACTAATTTGGCTTCAGGGTTGGAGCGCGGGTCAGCAGTGAAGAGGCCGATCTGATCGGTCAAAATCACTAAGACGTCGGCATCGATTAAGTTCGTGACCAGCGCACCTAATGTATCGTTGTCACCGACTTTGATTTCGTTGGTCACAACCGTATCGTTTTCGTTAATGATCGGAACAACTTTGAGGTCTAAGAGTGTGGTCAGCGTCTGACGCGCATTCAGATAGCGTTCGCGATCTGCAAGGTCAGCATGGGTCAACAAAATTTGAGCCGTGCGGATGTCGTAGCGCTCGAAGCTTTTTTCGTAAGCCTCCACAATACCCATCTGTCCGACTGCGGCTGCCGCCTGGAGTTCGTGCATTTTTTTCGGACGTTTGATCCACCCGAGACGAGCCATTCCTTCTGCAACCGCACCGGAGCTAACCCAAACGACCTGTTTTCCCATTTCCTGCAGCTTAGCGATCTGAGCCGTCCAACGGGCAATCGCTTCCGTATCTACCCCGTGACCTTCATTTGTCACTAAAGAAGAGCCGACTTTTACGACAATTCTTTTTGCATCGTTCCAAATCTTGAGGTTTTCTTCCATCTCGTTTCATCCGATCTTATTGACGACAGCACTCTTTCTAAGCGGATCATAAACTTCACTTGCTTTTTGTTGTATTAACGGCGTCGTCGTGATTAGAGCTGTTCAGTATATCCAAAATCGCTTTAAACAAAAATGCTTCCACTTAAAGTACAAAATCAAAAAAGAAAAACCGCCGGGATTTTGTTTTCTCAGCGGTTTGACCAAATTCACCGGCAGCTTACTTTTGCTCACCTTCTTCAGGCTCTCCGCCTTCGGGCGGGAAGACTTCTTCTCCGCCATTTTCTTATTAAGGCAATCCGAGACACTGCAAGACATCACGAGACATTTGCTCTCAAACGCCCGTCGTTATTGGCTTCTAGGCCTATTAAATCTTTCCTATTAAATTTCCGAACGAGACTTTAAAAGACTCTGCGAGACATTTGCAGTATCATCAGTGGTGGACATTTGGCGGACATCTTCTTTGGAGGACATCAATGCAGGTCACAGCCAAGAACATCTCTAAGCTCCCCGACGGCAAACATTCAGTGGCGCCTAACCTCACACTTTTAGTACGCGGTCCGTCCCGCTCATATATTTTCAGATACATGGTGGACGGCAAGCGCAGGGAGAAGTCTCTCGGTTCGGCAGCCAAGATCAGTATCACAGAGGCCAAAGAGTTGGCTGAGCGCTTCCGGGTAGGACTCTCAAGAGGCGAGCTTCCCGTGACACCGAAGGACGAATTAAAGATTGAGGCCAAGAAAGTATTCGAGCCGACGTTCGCAGACTATGCCTTAAAGACTGTGGAGAAGATCGCGAGCGTCCGTCTTTGGAAAAACGAGAAGCACAAAGAGCAGTGGTTCTCCACCATTAAGACCTATGCTATGCCTGTGCTAGGCGACAAGAAGATGTCGGAGATAAAGAGAGCTGATGTCTTGGCGGTGCTCCAACCGATATGGCTTACCAAGACAGAGACCGCTTCGAGAGCCAGAGGACGCTTGGAAAATATCTTCTCTTACGCGATAACCGACGGCCTTATGGAGTACAACCCCGCATTATGGAGAGGGAACTTGGAGCGAGACCTGCCGCCGCTCACTAAGGTAAAGCAGGTCGAGCACCATGAGGCTATGCCCTTAGAGGTGCTTCAGGAAAAGATCGGGTGCTTCTATCCTGCGACGAACAGATCGAGAAGGGCGATTCTCTTTACCATCCTCACAGCTTCCCGCGTGGGCGAGTCGGTGCCCGCTAAGTGGGAGGAGATAGATTGGGAACACAAGGTATGGAGCGTGCCGCCCGAGCGCCGCAAAGACGGCAAGCCTTATCCTCATAGAGTGCCGCTGAGTACGCAGGCGATTGATTTATTGAAGAGCATTGAGAGAAAGAGCGAGTACATCTTCGGCGTCTCGGAGAAGAGCTTAGGGAGCCGCTACAGCCTCGTCCATATATTGCAGAAGATGACCAAGACCGAGTACACCATGCACGGCTTCCGTTCTACCTTTAGGGATTGGTGCGCCGAGAACGGTGTCGCTGATATTCTCGCTGAGAAAAGTATGTCGCACGCAACGGGGAACGCCGTGGTCCAAGCGTATCAGAGGTCTGATCTTTTGGAGCAACGGCGTCCTGTTATGCAGGCGTGGGCCGACGCGGTATTTAGCAAGCTGTCTTCGGCTGACTAGCGACCCACTGATCGAGTTCCTTTACATTCCATCTCGGGCGCCCTGCAACATAGCGCGGAGCTGGGAAGTTGTACCACTCCTCTTTGCGCCACCTGTCGATGGTGCGTGTGGTAACGCCGACGTACTCGGCGGTCTCCATCTTGTTAATCCAAGTCTTGTTTGTCATTCTTTGCTCTCCGTTGTAAGACTATTGAGCGCCTCGCGTGATCTCAGCTTATTGATACGCTCGGTTATACATCTTTCTAAGCAGTCCCAAAAGTCGCCGTCAAAGACCGTGAGGTTATTCCATTCGTTAATGAAGTCTTTCAAGATACCGTTGGAGCGCTTAAATAAGCGGCTCATGTTTAGGAAAGAGACGTAATCGCAGTCTTGCATTTCCAATGCGCCGTCAGACTTCCTGCGCTTCAAATACCACCGAGCTTTTTTTGAGATCGAGGAGTTCGCTTGCGCCGTCCTTGTGACCCGCACGGAAACAATACTTGATGGCGTTACCTTCGCAGAACGGCAGGCGCTCGCAGAAGTCAATGGGTTCGAGCTTGATTGATTGCTCTTCGTAGTGGGACGGATGGTTAACTAAGTCGCTCATTTTGCTTTCTCCTCTTCCATGCGTTTCAGTTGACGTTCGATCTTGGCTCCCATGAGCTTGTTGATCTTCTCTCTGAACTCCGGTCTTTGATCTATCAGGTATTCCATTTGCCTTGCCATAAGAAGTACGTCGGCGAGTTCCTCGGTGCTCTTGTCGCGGGCCTTTAAATGCTCTGCATATATGGCGTCACTATCGAACACCGCGGAGCAGTTGACTTCGGAAAGCGTCATGTAATAAAGCGCTTTAATGCCCGCAGCTGAATACTCAGCACACTCTTCGGCGAGTTTTACCGACTGAATCTCAATGCCGTAATAGTCGGCAATTTGTTTTAACTTATCGTTCATTCAAGTACCCTTTGAAAAATGAATCTACGTTCGGTGCGCCTAGTTCTTTCAGGCGCTTGAAGTTAAGGACATAGGCATACCCGTTGTGGCGGCTGGAACCTATGAGTTCTTGGTTAATAATCCCTTCGAGTTTCAGGGCCATAAGCGAGCGCCTCAGCGTCTCGTATGCAAGCCCCGACACTTCTTGCAGACGGGTGAGTGTCACCCGTCCTTTGAGGTTGATGTTGTAGAGAATGAAGTAGAGCAGAATCTTTGCCGAGTACGGCAGGCCCTTTCTTCTTAAGCACCACTCGGGCAGAGTCTCAATCGGTTTCCTTCTTTTCGGCATTGTCTAGTTCCTTTTGAATCCTTTCCCCGAGCCACCGCACCACAGGCACCGCCCATGAGTTCCCGATGGCCTTGTATCTAGGGGAGTCGGGGCATTCGTCTTCGTCCTTGCCCCTATAGCTGATCTTTGTCCAATCATCCGGGAAGCCTTGGAGACGCTCGCACTCTACGGGAGTGAGACGCCTGACCGCTGCTTCCTCTTGAATGCACGGTACGTTGTTGCCGCCCGTCCCCATACGCGCCGTAAGCGTGGGCGAGGTCTCACCGCACTCGCGGATAACGTCGCTTCTATGAGAGATGTCTATTATCAAAGTCTCTGACCCCCCCCCCGATTACTCCGCCGCTTGCCTTGAGGGTTCCGGCCTGATCGTCTGTTTGGCGGAACGTTCCAAAGCCGCCTTCAGCGAAGGAGGCAACAGCTTCCCTCTTTTCTGCGCTCTCGCAAGAATCCCCGCGCAGGCTCGGGCGCTCAAAAAGTACCTTTGCGGGATTGAACCCGTGACGAGAACTTGCGATAACGAAGACTCTTTTACGACGTTGGGGCACTCCGAAAAATTGAGCGTCGAGTGTGCGCCATGCGACACGCCTTTTTGGACCGGCAACGAGACCTGCACTTGGCCACCTGCGGCTTGGTACTTCAAGGGGAAACTCAGCGCCACATAGTTCTCCCAAGAAACAGCCGAAGGCGTTGTCCTTAGTGTGGAGGACTCCGGGGACGTTTTCCCAAAAGATGATGGGGGGGGGTAGTTCGTCTTCGTTTCGTACATCTTCGATTGCATTTGCTATCTCACAAAAAATAAGTGTTAGGTTTCCTCGGTTGTCTGCGAGGCTTTGTCTTTTGCCTGCCACGGAGAACGCCTGACAGGGCGTGCCTCCGCAGAGCAGGTCGGGTGCTTCGATTTCACGTGCTCTTATTCGCTCCGGCAGAGTGGTCATGTCCCCGTAGTTCACAGCCCACGGGAAGCGTTGATCTAAGAGTTCACACGGGAATGGCTCTATCTCTGAGAACCATGCAGGTATCCATCCCAACGGTTCCCATGCAACGGAGGCCGCCTCAATGCCGGAGCAGACCGAGCCGAAAGTCAGTGCCATTACCCGGGCCTCCTATAAGTTCTTTGGTTAAGGACGGCGCGGGCCGTCGGTGAAATCTCCTTAACGCCGCGGCTTCCGTCGCGGTTGTGCTGCTCGTCCACAATCTGAATGACCGCGAGAAGTTCTCGGACGGTGCGCTGAGGCGCCAGCTCCATAGCTTCCTTAAGCATTGCCGTGATCTCGCCGCACACGTCTCGGATGATCTGAAGCTCGTCGGCCTTGGCGACGTAACCGTGGGTCTGTCCTGAGTTCTTGCGGCGCACGACTGCGGCCCATGCGTGAAGCGCTTTGTAGTGGCGGGCCTTGAACTCCTCGGCTTCCTTTTCTTGGCCTTTCCACTTGCGATCAAACATCAGCATTCCGCCCCAATTCAAGAGGTCTTGAATCTTCACGCACTGCTTGTCGTCGATGACGCCCTGCGGCAGAGACACCTCGGCCGCCAAGCCCATGCTGTTAATGATGTCCTTGATCTCGTTGATGGTCTCACGCGGATAAGAGCAGCCGGTTCTCCGTATCGCTCGGGGCCTGTACTCCTTGCGCGGCTTTCTGTTTTTCGGCATTTGCTTGTTCCTTCCTTAGTCTTCTGAGTTCCCTGCGACGCTCATTGATCTTGTCTTTACGTTGTTCGTAGGTGGCTCTCTTGTACTCAACCAACCGTTCAAACAGCGCCTTTTTCTTTTCAGGACTCATAGCGTGGTAGAGTTCCCTGCGCTTGCGGTTGTATTCCTCTCGGTGCTCCCTTCGATAGCGAGCGTCATACTCTCGCCTTCGGGCAAGCCGCTCCTCGTGCGTCATCTCTACGCGCTTAGGTGCTTCGGCTTGCTTCTTAGCCTCTGCCTTTTTCTCTTCCCGCCGCTCCTTGGCGCGCTGACGTTTGCGCTCGGCTTTCTCCTCAGCGCTCAGCGTATGGACTCGGCCCGAGGCGGGAGCCGTGACGTACCCGTTCATTAGCGCTTGATGGTACTTGATGTGAATGGTGTAGTGTTCCATCCCTAAACGCTCCTCGATAACGTAAGGGTTGAGACCGCACGAGGCCATTTGGGTAATGCGCTCTTCAATATTCGTCGTCATCATCTTCGACTCCCAATACTTGCTTCTTATCCAAGAGGACATCCAAGATGTCGCGCTTAGTAGAGAGGCGCTCCTTGACTGCTTCGTCAAGAGTGCCCTTGGCTACGAGATAATGGACAAAGGTAGGTCTGTCGTGGCCCGCTTGAGCTTGGCGCACGGCACCGATACGCTCAACGATCTGATCGTGTAGTTCGAGCGACCACGTGCAGGAGAAAAAGACAAGGATGTTGCCTCCGTCCTGCAAGTTAAGTCCGTGACCGCAAGATGCCGGATGAGCGAGTAAAAGCGGGATCTTTCCTTCATTCCAATCACGAATAGTCTGCGGTGACTTGTCGAGCACTCGGGCGAAAGGGAAGGCCTGACGGATACGTTCCACCTCATGTCGATAACTGTAGGCGCACAGCACCGGCGCACCATTGGCTTCCTCAATAACCGAAGCAAGAGCTTCAATCTTTGCCTTGTGGACAACGGTGTAGGCGTCACTTCCTTCACCGTCCTCAACGTAAACCGCACCGCTCGCCATTTGGAGCAGGCGACCTGTCTTAACAGCAGCGTTTGCGGCCGTAACCTCCGCTCCGCCTTCGAGTTCAAGGTAGAGCTCACGAGCGAACTTGCGGTACTGGCGCATGACTTCGCGAGGTAACTCAACCACGATGTCATTAAAAATATTCTTAGCAACGTCGAAGTAATCCTCGGGGTTGACCGTGATCGAGACATCTTCGATTCTCCTTTTGATTCTCTTGTCGCTTCCTTCCTGTAGCTTCCACTCGACCCAACGGGTGGCACCGCCCCCGCGGGATATGGGGTAGAAGAACTCCCGCTGAAAAGCCGAGAAGGATTTACCTAAGCGAGCCCCTTTATCGAGGAACCACATCTGACCCCAAAGGTCTAAGAGACCGTTGGGCGCCGGGGTTCCTGTAAGCTCGACGAAACCCTCGGACTTGAACGCGACCTTGGCTAAGGCCTTGGCTCTCTGAGTTCCTTGGCGGGCGCGCAGACCCTTCAGTCGTGTGCTCTCGTCGGCAACGATCAGATCAAAGAACCAATCGCCTTTGAGTTCCTCCACCAACCACGGGATGTTTTCGTAGTTGATCGTGTAGACGTCCGCGTCGGCGAGCAGGGCGTCGCGGCGTGCCTTGGCGCTCCCGCAGATCACCGAGACCCGCAGGTTCTTAAAGCTGTCCCACTTCCTCGCCTCGTCCGGCCACGTGCTCTGCGCAACGCGGAGCGGCGCGATAATGAGCACGGTAAGAGAGGGGCGCACTGCCTTGATCTGACGGATGGCCTCTAACGTGGAGGCTGTCTTGCCGAGACCCATGCCTGCGAACACTGCGGTGCGCTTGTTGTAAAGGATGTTATCGACGATCAGCTTTTGGTATGAACGAGGTACGAACTTCATAAGTCCTCCGTAACGTTGACTCCGCCGAAGAGCCCCTGATTGATCGCCGACTTGATGGACTCGGGAGAGTCGCAGACGAAGACTTCAAAGCCTCCGTCATCAATCAGCCGGTCGATCATTCGCTCCTGAGGGCGGGAGAGCTTGCCGTTCTTGCGAGCTTTAAGCTCGACGAGAATGTGCTTTCCGCGCCGCATGAGGAGCCAATCAGGGGCGCCCACGGTACCCTCGAAAGACATCTTGAAGGCGGTGATACCCAGCTCGGAGCAGAGGCGCTTCAATGCCTTCGTGTTGAGTCCTTCGGGAGTGGTCATTCGGTTTTCTCCGGTTGTCGGGTGAGGCTAAGAAGTTCAGCCGCTTTCCGATACTTTCCATCTATCCGGCCCTCCGGCGAAGCGCCGAAGACTTCGTAAAACTCCATAGCAGTAGCACGTGTAGGCAATACTCCGCCGCACCTTGTTATGCGGCCGTCCTCCTCGGTTACCACTGTCTCACTCAGATAGGCGTAAGGAAAATTAGCCCACCAAACGTTGTACTGACGACCCCTGAACAACAGGTGAAGGGTGTACGGACCGCAATTGATAACCTTAACCTCGTCCTTATGGTCAAGCAGGTAGCGATAAACCTTGTCAAGGTCTCGACTTATGGGGTTGTTTCTTACCCACCAGCAGGGGTTGATAAGCGCTTTGAGCGTGTACTTATTCATCTATCTTCTCCTAACTCTTTCTCTTCCTTCCGGGCCCAAGATCGCCTCTGCAACCCGAGCGGCCCTATCAAGGAAAACTGCGTCCGCGGCAGTAAAGGAAACTTCAAAGCCTTCGCCTTCAATGCTCACTTTTATTTCCGAACCAATGAGACCCTTACCGCCATAGGTATCGTCAGGGTGGCCGAGCTTTTCCCCCTCGACCACTTCCGCGGCTTTAATCTTTTCGAAATTCATTTATCTTTCTCCAATACATACCGCTTGAAATACTTCTGAGAGTTTTCTATTTCTCGCTGGATAACGTCGTTGTATCCGGCTTGGTAACCGCGGGCGTAAGCAGATTCTTTAGCGGCTTTGACGCCTGCCTCATAGCCTGCCTCGTATGCGCCTTTGATCTCGTCTTTTTCAGCGGTCATTCACTTGTCTCCTCAGCTTCCAGCTTCTCGATGACATCAACGCATTCGAGCATCTGCCTTGCGATTTCCTTAGCGAGCGCCTTGCTGAAGACCACTACGAAGGGAGCCTCTTTTGCGCTGACGCAGGTCACGGTGATAAGGCGGGGCTTGTCTCTCAAAAGAACAACATGAGAGGGTGCAGCTACTGTCAAACCGTTAAAGCGGTAGTCACTTTTGGCTACGAACTTTGCAGTTTTCTCAGCAAGACGGATGACTTCCAGCGCGTCTTCTACTCTTTTATTCAGGTCAAGTTTGGTTTCGTCCATTTGTGTGTCTCCTTATTGAATGATCTGTTTGGCGTCTTCGTCGTCCGCCTTTTCCAACTCTTCCAAAATGGTCCTGCAAAGTTCCTTCAATGGTTCTCGCTGAATCGCCGCGGTGAACTCTTTGCCGTTTTTGTTAATCAGATAAATGACGGGGAAGTCAGGGTCGTTGCCGGCAAATCCTACGGACGTTATTGCAAGTACGTCGGCGGGCATTCCCGCTTCCTTCAGAGTCCTAGCGATATCCGCCTTAGACTCGATGACTCTTTTGTCGTCCCGCGGACAATTGCACTTGTTTACCTTCACGGCTATTCCTCCCTCTTTTCCTGTTCAGCGCGCAGAACGGAGAGGCAGGCACCGACTTCTCTCACGATGTCCTGAGCCATTCGTTCGGTGAGCACAACAACCTGCGGTTTCTTACCGTCGCTGTCAGCGCACATGATGTTGATGTAGGGGTGGCCGTCTCCAAAAAGGCCAACGTGCAGAGGAACCAATGGATTGACATCTTTGTATCTTTCGTCTTCTTCCTTGAGATATGCAGCGGCGTTGACTGCGCTTGCAAAAGCCTTATCCAAACTTTCAAAATCTTTATCGGGCATTTAAATCTCCTTAATCTTTGCGATAGCGAGCCGCTTCAAACCCCGCGGCTACAAGGGGTAAGCCGTCTGCCCAATCGGGCAGGGCGGACATGATCTGCTCCATCTCGCGGTGGTTCCGCGTGTTGTCGTCTTTGATTTCCGTGATGTATTCGTCATGCACTGACATGACGATGTGGTATCCGGCTGCTTCAAGCCTCGGGCCGGCCTCCAAGAGGAGATCGCAGGCCGCTCCCTGAACACTGTTTTCCGCCAATTTCCCGGAATATGTAGGTATCCGCTCCCACTTTTTGGTGTACTGATTGACGCCCATAAAGCTGAAGTCGCACATCTCGCCTTCCTCGGGCAGGCGCGGCGCCGGGTACACGAGGTAGCGGCCTGACGGGAGGCGCATTAAGAGATAGTTACCCGAGACACGACAGACAATGCGGCCCGCAGAGAACGCGACACCCTTGGCTTTGATGGCCGACTGACAAGCCTTGGCAAGTGAATACCAAAAGCTCTCGATCTCTGAGTTGGCTTTGCGCCAAGCTGATTTAATAGCGTTGCATGCGACCCATGCTTTCTGACTCATGCCTCGGATAAGTTTCTTTTCCTTGGCCCACTTGAGCATTCCCATAGATTCAATCCAATAGGACTCTTCAATCGTGGCTTCGGTCGTCTTAGCGAGGTCGTCTAAGTCCATGCCGAAGTTCATAGCGAAGGTTGCAAAAGCTCCGGGCCCGCCTTGGTATCCGAGCGCAAGCTCCAAGACCTTGCCCATCTGACGCTGATCTTTGGTCACGTCTTCAGGTTTGATACCGAAGGTGCGGGCATACGTCAGCTTGTAGAGGTCGTGGCCCTTGTGGATAAAGTCGCCTTTCTCATTGACGGCCCACTCTTGGAACCATCCGTCGCGGTAGGGCAGTGCCCACGCTCCGCTCTTGGTTTGCAGGGTGTCGAACTCACGGAACGCTTCGAGCTTCCATTCCTCGCCCGCAAGCCAAGCAAGTACTCGGCCTTCCACGTTGGAGAAGTCGGCGACGCATAGACGGTTGCCTGCTGCGGGGACGATCACGCTTCTGATCGCGCTGGAAAGAGGAACGGACACGTCGTCGTAACAGATTTCAAGAATGCCGAGCTTGGTGTCTTCAATGATCTCTTCGATCTCTGTCTGAGATTTAATTAAGGGGCGCGGTAAATTTTGCGGCTGGAACGTTCTGCCGGAAATCCGGCCGGTTCGGGAGGCGCCGCGAAACTGCATACAGCCGCGGAGTCTTCCGTCCACCGCGCCCTGTACCACGCGCTTGTACTTCTGAACAGATGTCTTGGTGCCCATAAGACGCAGACCGATCAGCTCCTTCATTTCAGCAGGAATGTCGGGGTCTTCCATGCGCTTCTCTAATTCTGACTTGCGCATATCCTTCAACTGCCAGCCGTATTTATCAAAGAAGAACTGAATGAGGGCGTCACGCTGACCTGCGGTCACGACCCGTCCGTCCGTGAGTTTGAATACCTGCTTGTCAATATCCTTCTTGGCGCGTTCAGCCGTTGCAATAGCGGCCTCGGCAAACTCCACGTCAACGCCGATACCTCTCATGTTGATGGCCGCGTCTAGCACTTGAAGCTCGCGCTCTTTGACCGTGCGATTAAATGCAGGGAGCTTCTTATAGACCTCACGCATGGACTCAATATCCAAGCGGCAGTAGTTCACGAACTTCGCCCACTCCTCGGGGTGCGTCTTGCTTGTTGCGCGGTCGAGTTTCCAAGTGGAGGGTAAGGGCTTGCAGAAAATCTGAATGAGTCGGCTGCCGTCTGCGTCCTTGGCCTTGTCTTTAGAGAGATGGAATACCTCGCAGAGTTCTTTCAAAGAACCGGGGAGGCCTGCTTGATAGGCCATGACCATAGTGTCGTCGAGCGTCTCCATAGGAAGCTCGATCTCGGGCATGACGTAAGAAAGGAATACGCGGTCAAACATCACGCCGTTCTGCCACACGTGGCGGCGCTCTTTGCGTGCTACTTCGTCGAGCGCGACACGGAGTTCTTCGGGCATGGAACCCTCGGTAACGTCCCACACTTTAGCGGGTGCGTCGTCAATGGCATAGCCCCAAAGAAGAATCTCGGCCGAGGGGTCGGCGGCGTATGCGTGGGAACCTGCGCGAATGTCTTTCGCAGAGAAGGTTTCCAAGTCGCAGTAAAGAGTAGGAGAGGTGACTTTCATTTGTGTGTGTCTCTTCTTGTTTGGAAAGGTGGCGGCGGGTCCGAGCGCATGGAAAGCCTGTTTTCCATTTAGAACCGAGCAGAGGTGCGAGGATGACGACCCCGCGATTAGCCGGCCCGAGGGACTTGCCCCTCGACTGCACGCTCGACCCGCCTTAAGAAGAAACACACTAGATATGTGTATGTTCCATCTTAAGGCCTCTCCCCGCAGTTGGGAAGAGACCGCCGATCAAATTAGTTAGAACTGAGAGGTATCGACTTCTGTCTCGCCGTCCTCGCCGTCGTCGGAGAGGTCGTCGAGGTACTGTGCGTCGCTTGTCTTAGCAGAACCAAGCGGTTCACCGTCGCGGACGAACTGCACCGTGGTCATGCCCGGGTAAATACCAGAAGTGGAGCCGCCTTCACTCTTGTAAAGGTCGGCAATAACATTGACATAGCAACCGTTGTACGGCCTATCCTGCTTGATTGGGTTGCCGTTTTCGTCCACTGTGGAGTCGTCATTCCAATCAACGGGCTGCTTGTTGCGTCTGAGAACTTTAAGTTCGCGGCGTTCAGAAGTTCCGTCTTTATGCGTAAAAAATTCAGGGGCTTTGCAGTTAATGGTGTAGAAGACTTCTCCGTCATCGGTGGTCTGCTTGCGCGCCGGATTGTGGTCTTCACTCTTGCGGAACTGACGCAGTTTGGTTTGCCACTTGTCTCCCCAATAGAGCTTGGCCGCTTCTTCTACCGCTTTGTCAAGCTCTTTTAGGTCTTCATCGGTCAGGAAAAGAACCGCGGAGTAGTTCTTGGGCAGAGCGGGATTGTCCTTATAAGAACGAGGAACACGAAGGTCGCTGAAGCGGAGACGGCAGGCTTGGAAGAGTACCTTTACGCCTTTGAAATTATCTTTGTTGGTGACTGTTAAGACTTTTACAGCCATTTGAGTTTCCTTATTTAAAGTGAGACGGGTATCTTTTTTTGATCTCTGCGATAACCCTTTCCAGAGCGTCGAGGCGTCGTTTGGACGACCCCGGCGGTTTGTCCTTCTCCAGCGAGGCCGCGAGCTTTAATGCTTCAACCGCGGCCTGCGGGAGTAAGGAAGATGTTTGATATTTACGATTCATCGGTCAGATAGTCCGCGTCTGATTTCAAAGCGGGGCGTTTATCCGTGGCGGCGGCCAGTGTTGGCTTGCCTTCGGGCCGAGTGATTAAGCCTTGAAGCGTCTGCCATTTGCGCTCTCCGATCACGCCGCTCTTGTAGAGCTTCTCGGCCTGCGTCGGGCTGATAACTTCAGGTGTCTTGTAGTATTCGGACATCTTGAGTTTCGCCTTCTTGAGTTCGTCCAATGCTTGCGCGGAGTCAGTCCACTTGCGGTTTCCGGGGCGGCCCGAGACCAACTTAAAGCCGGGCACCGACTGACCGTTGGAGAGAAGGTCGAACACTTTCTTTTCCACGGCGTAGAAATAAGCCTCGGCTACAGGCTTGAAATCGAGAATGCGGGAGAGCTTCTCTACCGAATCAGGCACCGTGAGAACTCTCGGCAGATCGAGTTCGGTCGAGACTTCACGAGTCATCGCAGGACACGTGGCTTTAGCCTTGCAGAAGCGGCACCCTGCCTTGGTCACAGTGAAGTCTTCTAAGCTGTACTCGCCCGTCTCGCAGATCGCAATCACGCGCTCTGCCTGCGGCTGGACGATCTCATCGAACCAAGAGCAGAGCTCTTCAACAGAGGTCTTCCAAGAGTTGGTGTTGTCAGCTCTCGGCTGCACGATATGAAGCTCAATGTTCTTGACCGGAAGATCAAGGTGGCTCATGTAGGCCATGTAACCGTACAAAGAAAGCTGAGGGTTGTTCTCTGCGGAAACGGGAACGCCTTGGCCGTGCTTGTAGTCAAAGACATGAAGCGTGTCGCCTACCAACATCAGGCAGTCGGCGGTACCGCCCATTGAGCCGTTCGGGATTTCAACCGAGTTGACGCGGGTCTCAAAAGCAACGTAATCAGGGAACCCTCCGCAGACCCTATCGAGCTCGGTCAGCCATACACGGGCGCAGTTGATAACCTCGTCGGCCCATGCGTCGGTGATCGTGAATTTCCCTTGCGGGCCTTTGGCTTTCATTTCAGCGACTTTAAACGCGAGCGTCGTCTGAATAGCGTCCCACTGAAAACCGTTGAAATAGTCCCTGCCCGCCAATTCCATAACGGTATGTGCGGCAGTGCCCTCGTCGGCATAGACCGAGCCTTCGTCCGGGATGTCCTTGTTCAAGAAGACTGAGGCAGGGCAGTTAATCCAGCGCTCGGCAGCGGACGGAGAAAGAAGTGCATGAGCGGCCATGATTAGACTCCGAAGGTTTCTTTGAAGGCGCGAACCCATTCGCCGTGCTTTTCACGCGGAATGGCACCTACGGTGCGCACACCGAATTTTTCGATAGTGAAGTTGCGGACGGCCTCGGGCTGTGCTCCTTTAAGGACTGCATCGCGGCAGAGGAGGCGGCGTTCTTTGTCGAGGTCCGCGTCGGACTTGTCGGCATAATTTTCCTGAGAGGCCGAGTTCAGCTTGTCGTCCGATTTCGGTTTTTCAATCCATCCTTCGGGTTTCGGGGCGGTTTGCTCAGCCGATTTTGAGACGGGGGGTGTAGCTTTCGTAGCGGCCTTTTTCGCGGTCTTTTCACCATTAGCGGCGGGCGCGGGGGTCACCTCTTTTGCAAGCGCAGGAGCGGGCGCCGGTGCTGCTATTTCCACGGGTTCGGCCTGCACTGCGATAGGCTCGGAGGGCGCCGTGGCGGGCATATGAGCGGCCTCTGGGGTCGGTGCGGTGTCCTGTAGCGGGGCGGGTTCTGCGGCCTCTGTAGGCTCGCTTTCGAATCGCTGGGCTTGTTCGATTAGGTCCGCTGTAGCATTAAATAATGAGGCTATAGCGTTAACTAGACTCATTTTTCGCGCTGTATAGCTGAGGCCCTTTTCCGAATGCGTAGTCAATACACTCTTAGCGGCGTTTAGTAATTCCTCCGCTGCATTATTTAGATGTAAAAAATATTTCTGCTGCATTGATAAAACTCCTTTATTAGTTAGTGGTGAGAGAAAAATCGGGAATAGGGACGGGCGCGGTGTCATATCGCCAGCGGGCGGCGCCTAACTTGAGATTTCGGCTTAAATCGACTTTTAGCCGTTGTTTGATGGATTCTTTCCCGGCGTCCAATACCTTGGCGGCGGCTTTTAATGCCAGCCGTAGCGAGCCAGCCACAAGGCACCGATAGACAAGGGCGGCGGAAAAATCGGTAATGTCTACAGTCATGGGGCCGCCTTGGAAATCTGAATCAAAATAGATGTATGTCGTTACCGTCGGACGAGCGGCGCCAGTGTCGATCACTAGGCGCGCTATATATTTCGCGGGCGCCGCTGGTGTGGTTATCGGCGCGTGAATCGCTCGTAATTCAATCCGTGCAAACATTTTTAAAAGCTCCAAATAAGAAAGGGCGCCACGGTTTTTTGTCCGTAGCGCCCTTTTTTCTGTTTCCCGGTCGTAGGAAATAAATTGTTAGTCAGTCGTTAAACGCGGCTATGATTTCCCGCCGTTTAGCGTTTGGCCTCAGTGCTCGTATTTCAATCGGAGCGGCTGAGTCCGTTGTGTTTATTCGAGTCCATTTAATCAGGTGGCCGCCGGTGTCGAATATCTCATAACGATAGATACCGACTTGAAAATCATCTAAAAGCATTCTGTACCCCTCCTTTAGTATTCGAGGTCAATACGCACCGGGGCGCCGTTTAAAAACCCAATCCGAAAATAGTTGGAACGGCGGGCCTCAACGAACTCAGCGCATAATTTTTTAAGTGTGAGCATGATTGAGATATCAGTCTCGGACTTACCCTTTAAAAGCGGGTTATTGTTGCGGGCGGTCTTTACCGTAGCGGCGCGAGGGCGGTAAACGATAAGCGGGCGGCCCGTTGTTTTACCCGCGGAATTAAGGCGGCGGATTGTGACTTTACGCATGATTTAAACCTCCTCACTTTCGCGGTGTTTAACGGCTACGGGTTCACAATCACCATAGGCCCCGGATATATCGCACTGTCTGTATTCGGTGTTATCGACGGATTTTTGAATTACGCCAATAAACTCATATTCCTCTTCAAACCTTTGAAGAACCTCCATATCTCCGACCGTTAAATTATCGGTATCGCCGTTTACTAGGTAAGGCAAATAAAACGAAAGAACAAACCTAATATCACAGTCATCCGGTAAACCTATGGACGGATCATATAAGCGGGTCATGAAACTATTAGCGCCCCAAAAGTTACTAAGACATCTATCGGCCCATGAGCCCTCTAATGTGTCGTAGTATTCGGGATATTCTCCGAGCGCGGCGGCGTTGACTGCTGCCAGCACTAAAGATAATTGAGCGGGTTTCCAAGAATCGGGATGACCCCAAGATGACAATTCAGCAGGATAGAAGGGCGCCCATCCATCCCGCGGCGTCATTCTTTCTTTAACGTATTCGGCGAAAAACCCCGGATGATTGTCTTCAAGCCAAGACAACAGGTTATAGATGTCATGGCGCGGGATGTCACAGATAATCGCGTCATTGTAGAAGTTGTATTCCCGCGGTGATTCAAGGCCCTTAAATTCACAAGAGATTTCAACGCCCGTAAGTCCTTCGAGCCATTCCGGGTAATATTCGGCGATACTTTCGGCGGCTTCTTCTCTCATATCAGAGTAGGAAATATCGAAGTCATACTCGGTAAGATTGAGGCCCTCTTCTTCGTTGATCGACTCGATTTCATGGGTTACCGCGTCATCCAACTCGGCGCCTATCATTGTGTTGTAAAAGCCCGTGAACGGAATTTCAATCTCAACAGGTTGTACCATAGCGGCGGCAGGAGTTAGAGCGGCCGTGGGGCGGCTGATTGTGTTCGTATTCGTCATATCTATTTACCTCTGCATTTGAATTGATGGAGGCGCCCGGCGGGGCGCCGGTTGATTACTTGGATAGGTTGTACGGGGCCTCAGGATAAAAAACGGCCGTAAATGGCTTAGGTAGACGAATCCGATCTATATCAATTTCATCACCGTTACCGTCAACAATTTCGAGGCGTTCACCGGCTGCATTGGTGAGATAAAACCATCCGCCGTATTTTTTGTATGGGCCGCTCACGGCCTGAGCAGCACGATACGCAGGGCCGTACATAAAACTAAAAGCGCTTTCCATCGCCTCAGCTAGTGGGCGGCTATATTCAAGGTGCCACGGGTCATATATAACGCTCTCTTCATAATGGAGGATTAACCCACCGTCGAGAAGGCTCTCATTCACGCCGGAAAAATACAAGCGGCCGTTATTAGAATCAGTAAGCTCGGTACTAATGGTGTGGGATGTACAGGTGCCTAGCAACGCTCGAACCGCTGCCAATTTAATTGTTTCGTATGCCATGATTACCGCTCCTTAGATGTTTAATTCACCAAAGAAATACAGTTGATTGATAATTTCGAGGTCCTCGCCCGTGATCTCGCGGGTAGCGCTGCCGCCCGTTGTGCGACCGGTAGCGGTGATATAGGCGCCTGCACTATCCAGCCAGTGGAAGTAAAGGGTAGGGCCGCCACACTCAACTAAGACGTAAGCACCGGAGGCCGCGCCGTCCTCGTCAAAGTATTTTTTGATGTCAAGGGCCTCAGTCATTGACTCCGATTCACCTTTAATGGCGTCCTCTAAACAGTCAAAAGAGACATCACCCAAAGTGAGGGCGGCCGCTTCTTCGGGGTCATCGGCATAGGTGTCCAAAGCGTCATTAAGATCATCAATCGCGGCGGCGATTAAATCGGCGCGACCGTGCTCAGAAAAGAATTGTTCAATGTCTTTAACCGCGTCGAGTTCAACCGAATCAAGCTCGGCGGATTCGGTAAGGTACGCAACAAAGGAGCGGGCGGCGGTGCTGCTATCGGTTGTAATACCGTAGGCGGCGCGAATATCAGCCAAGAAAGAATTTATTTCGTCGTCCGGTGTGTTTCTTTCAGCCGTGGAAACAGTGAGCGGGGCCGGTGCAAGTCTTTCACCGTAGCGAATCGCGCTAAGAATTGAAAGGGCGCGAGCGGCGGGGAAGGTTTGAGCGGTGTAACGTGTCATTTCGATTTACCTCTAAATAAAGAATGAATTACATGAGACCAACTAAGACCATGACAGCGAAAGCAGCGAGGCCAATAGCTGCGGCGATAGATCGGAAGAGCGTCGTGTAGGGAAAGAGTGTAGATCTCGGTGGTCGCCGT
>OMGG01000079.1_pt1 | contig 89979 bp, 101 predicted proteins | sample 1645891 | NCBI WGS metagenome assembly OMGG01 (sample SAMN05578587, study PRJEB25193) | human gut metagenome | biome: Human Microbiome; feature: human-associated habitat; material: feces | host: Homo sapiens | place: USA:Birmingham
GGGAAGGGAGGGAAAAGCTTTTCTTCAGAAAAGTTTTCCCTCCCTTCCCCAATGCGTTTCATCAACCCTGCTTCCTCAAACTTTTTCTGGGCCGCGAGAGGCAGAAGGCCAGCACGACGAGGGCGATGGTCACGCAGAACATGATGGCGGAAAGCGCGTTGATGTCCGGCTTCACGCCGAGCCGCACCATTGAGTAGATGCGCAGGGGCAGCACCTCAAACGTCGGCCCGGCCACAAAAAAGCTGATCAGCACGTCGTCCATCGACAGCGTGAACGCCAAGAGCCACCCCGCGACCACGGCGGGCATGATCACCGGCAGGATCACATAGCGGAACGCCTGCGCCTCGGTAGCCCCGAGATCGCGGGCGGCCTCCACCAGGTGCTCGTCGAATTCGGCCAGGCGCGCCAAAACGGTCAGGGCCACGAAGGGCAGGCCGAGCGTCGTGTGCGCGATGAGCATGGACACGAACCCGAGCGGCAGCTTGACGCTGATGAAAAAGATGAGCAGCGAAATCCCCATGACCATCTCCGGCGAGACGGTCAGGACGTACAGGGAGGCGTGCAGGAGCTGGCGTCCGGGGAATTCCGTGCGCTTGAGGCACAGCGCGGCGAGCACCCCGAGCAGCGTCGCCAGCGAGGCCGCCAGCGCCGCCACGGAAAGCGTGTTCACCACCGCGTCGATCAGCGCCGCATTGCCGAAAAGCTGGCTGTACCACTTGAGCGTGAACCCTTTCCACGCCGACGTGTACTTGGCGGCGTTGAAGGAATACGCGATCACCACAAAGATGGGCAAGAACAGGAACGCATACACGATCCAGAGCCACAGTTTGCCGAGTTTCCGCATCATCACGCCACCTCGTCCATGCGGTCGCGCGAGGCGACCTTGCGGTTGGCCATCCGGTACACCGCGATGAGCAGGGCCAGCAGCAGCGTCAGAATGGTGCTCGCCGCCGCGCCGAGCGGCCAGTCGCGGGCCACCATGAACTGGTTTTTGATGAAGTTGCCGATGAGCATACTCTTGGCCCCGCCGAGGATTTCAGGGATATAGAACGCCCCGAGCGAAGGCAGGAAAACGAGCATCGAGCCCGCGATGATGCCGGGCAGGGTCAGCGGGAACGTGACGTGCCAGAACGACTGGAAGCCGCTGGCCCCGAGATCCCGGGCCGCGTCGAGCAGGCGGCTGTCCAGCTTTTCGATGGATGCGTACAGCGGCAAAACCATGAACGGCAGGAACGTGTACAGGATGCCCATGAACACCGCGAAATCGCCGTACATGAAGGACACGGGCTGTTCCGTAACCCCGAGCCACACCAGCAGCGTGCTGATGAGCCCGTTGGCCTTGAGGATCAGGATGAGCGCATAGGTACGGATAAGCGAGTTCGTCCAGAACGGGATGATGACCAGCAGGAGCAGCCACGGCTTCATCTTGGCGCTGGCCCGGGCGATCCGGTAGGCGAACGGATAGCCCACCAGCAGGCACGCCAGCGTGCTCATGAAGGCCAGCCACAGGGATTCCCACAGGATTTTCAGGAACGTGGGATCGAGCAGGCGCAGGTAGTTGTCCAGCGTGAACTGCGGCAATACGAAATCCTGCTCGCCGCGCGTCAGCACCGTCACCACCAGAAGGCCGATATTCGGCAGCAAAGCGAACAACAGCAGCCACAAAGCCGTGACGCCGATGGAAAAGCGGTTGAAAAAGGCCCTAGTCTGCTTCATACGGCAACACCACTTCCCAACCGTCAACCCAAGTCACGGCAACGCGCTCCCCGCGGTTGTAGCTGATTTCCGCGTCGTCCTCGTTGAAGAACTCGGCAACGGAAAGGGTCTCGCCGCTGTCGAGGGCGATGGAAATATCCACGGTCGCCCCCTTATAGACGGTTTCCTCAATGCGCCCGGTGAGGTACGGCCCTTCGGGGCGCTCGTCGTCATGCGCATAGACGCGGATGTCCTCGGGCCGCAAAAGCACGTTCACCCGATCCCCCGCCGCGAACGAGCGCGACGTGCGCAGGGTGAAGCGGCGGCCGCTGATGTCCGCGATATAGATGCCCTCGCCGGGCACGGACATGATCCGCGCGGGCAGGATGTTGATCTCGCCGACGAAACGGGCGACGTACAGGTTGGACGGCTCCTCGTAGATTTCCTGAGGCGTGCCGATCTGTTCGATGCGGCCCTGATTCATGACCACAACGCGATCGGACATGGCAAAAGCCTCTTCCTGATCGTGGGTCACGAACACAAAGGTGATGCCGAGGCGTCGCTGGAGGCGTTTGATCTCAAGCTGCATGGCGCGCCGCAGCTTGTAGTCGAGGGCGCTGAACGGCTCGTCGAGGAGCAGCACCAGCGGCTTGTTGACCACGGCGCGGGCGATGGCCACGCGCTGCTGCTGGCCGCCGGAAAGCTGATGCGGGCGACGGTCCGCGTACTGTTCGAGATGCACCATGCGCAGGGCTTCCAGCACCCTGCCCTCGATCTCGCCTTTCGGACAGGACTGCATCCGAAGCCCGAAAGCCACGTTGTCGCGCACGGTCATATGCGGGAACAGCGCGTAATTCTGAAACACGGTATTGACCTGACGGCGCTCCGGCGGGACGTCGTTCATCCGCTGCCCGCCGATGGATACGTCTCCCTGATCCGGGGTCTCGAAGCCCGAAAGGATTCGCAGGATGGTCGTCTTGCCGCAACCGGAAGGCCCAAGGAGGGTCAGAAACTCGCCGTTGCTGATACTCAGATCAATGCCCTCAAGCGCGCGAGTGTCCTCGAAAGATTTGTCCACACCCCTCAATTCGATGATATTGTCCTGTCCGGTCATTCTTCCCGACTGCCTCCGTATCCTTGTATGGAAGGGCGCGCGTCCCCGAACGGGATCGCCACATATCGGCCATTCACGGCTCCGCTCGTCCTTCAGTGCAGATTCTTGCGAAAAAGCCTTCAGCGGCTTGTCCGGGCGGCCCGTCAGGACTCCCGAAGGCTGTCTCAGGACCTTCTCTTTCACGCATCCTCTACATGAGGCGGGTCAAAGGGTCAAGAAAAGCCCCATCCATGATTTTACAGCTAACCTTTTGTTTCTAAAGATTTTGTCCAAACAGGCCCTTTCCTTTTTTCCACAGGTGCCAAAAAAACGCTTGTCTTTCATTTTGGTTCGGGCTAAGAAGGGCTTCTTCACGGGATGTGGCTCAGTCTGGTAGAGCGCTGCGTTCGGGACGCAGAGACCGCGCGTTCAAATCGCGCCATCCCGACCACTTGGGTCTTAAGGGTTTGCTTCACGGCAAACCCTTTTTTCATGCCCAATGCACGGCGCAAAAAAAGGAATCCTTCCGTATGAAGAATTCCCTCTTCGGCGCGGGGAAAACCCACCGCACGCCTGCGTCCTCAGATTGCGTCGGCAACCACCGACTGCGGGGTCAGCAGATCCGCATGTATGGCCAGCCAGATGCACGGGGAACTGGTGTAAACCACCCGGTGCTTCCTGCGCTTCGGCAGAAACAGCGAATCCCCTTTCTTCAGCCCCACTTCCTCGCCATCCATGTAGTGCAGGCGGGCTTCGCCCTCAAGCACCACAACCCACTCGTCCAGATCCTGATCGTACCATTCCCCTTCGGGAGTGACCTGCCCGTTGGATACGATGCGCTCCACGCGGATGCTCCCCGCACCCGCCGCAAGCGTATCGAAAAGTTCCGGCTCTTCAAGAGAGGGGTACGCGTCTTTATCTACAAAAAGGATGTTACGTTTTCCGTTCATAGTTATACCTCCATCCTCAACTATAGGCTCCGCTGTACTTTCTGTCCATGCCGCTATTTATCATTTTCAATCCTCCGCCAGCGGGTATACGCCTTGAAAAAAGAATGCGGCCCCAATCTCTACGGATGGAGGAGAAAACATGCGATTCGGTTATACGCTGCTCTTGGCGGGAGCCCTCTCCCTCGGTATCGGCATCCAAGCTCAAGCCGACGATTTTATTCCCCAGAAAGCGGGAAATGTCACCATCAGCCTCCCTTCCGGCTGGGAAGTCCTCCCCAAGGGAGTCCTGAAACAGTTCTCCCAAGAGAATGGCCCTGAAATCCTGCTTCTGGCACAAGGCCCTGCGGACGACTTCCTCAAACTGAGCATCATCAGAAATCCCGATCCCGGCACGCAAGAGGCATTTCTCAAACAAGATGCCGCACAAACGGAAAAACGCTGCAAGAAGCTCATCGGCGAACTGGAAAGCCAGCTTGGCACAGGCAAAGCTGAAGCCACATGCGGCAAGGTCGAGAACAACGGCGTCGCCGCCCTCGCTACCCAAATGACCATCCCCGCTCAGGATAACCGCCCGGAACTCATCAACATGACGTGGACCTACCCCAATGGGGACAAGGGAGTGATCGCAAACGCCATGTTCCTGAAGAAGGACGCCGGGAAGTACGAGGCCGACGTCAAGAAGGCCCTCCAGTCCGTCAAGTTCGACAAGTAAAGGGCATTACGGCAACCCCTGCCGGACTTTGGGGATTCCGGCGCGGCCTTTTCGCCAGCAGAGGCCACACCCCGGACTCTTTAGGAATAAAAAACGCTTCACTATCCGGTTCACACGGACACTGAAGCGTTTTTCTTTTTCCGGAACACATGGCCGTGCCCATTTTCACGCCACGGCATACATCCTTTTCCCACAAAACAGAGAAATCCCCATCCTCCGCCGGAACGAACTCCCTCCACGCCGCCTCCCCACCAGCCAAAAGTCTTGGGAGGGAGAGAGGAGGGTTTTGGGGAGGGGAGAGGGAGCCTTTCCTCAGAAAGGCTCCCTCTCCCCTCCCCAATATCATCCCATCATCTCCGCCTAGAACTCCAACGAGCCCGGCGTACGGGGGAACGGGAGCGCGTCGCGGATATTGGAAATACCGGTGAGCATCATGACGAGGCGCTCGAAGCCCATGCCAAACCCGGAATGCGGAACCGAGCCGAAACGGCGCAGATCCAAGTACCACCAATAGTTCGCGGGATCCTGATTCATCTCGCGGATACGGCTTTCGAGCACGTCGAGGCGCTCCTCGCGCTGGCTGCCGCCGATGAGTTCGCCGATGCGGGGAACCAGTACGTCCATCGCGGCCACGGTCTCACGGTCGTCGTTCTGGCGCATATAGAACGCCTTGATCTCTTTGGGATAGTCATACACCGCCACCGGGCGCTTGAAATGTTCCTCGGCGAGGAAACGCTCGTGCTCGGTCTGCAAATCAAGGCCAAACTTGGCGGGGTACTCGAAATTCTTTCCGCTCGCTTTCAAAATGTCGATGGCCTCGCGGTAGGAACAGCGCGCAAAGGGCTGCGCCACCATACCCTTGAGGCGATCCACCAGCCCCTTGTCCACAAAGCGATCGAACAGATCCATATCGTCGGCGCGGCGTTCGAGGACACGGTTGATCACAAAGCAGGTCAGGCTCTCGGCCAGATCCATGTTGTCGTTGATATCCGTGAAGGCCACTTCCGGCTCGATCATCCAGAATTCCGCAGCGTGACGGGGGGTATTGGAATTTTCGGCGCGGAAGGTCGGGCCGAACGTGTAGACTTTGCCGAGCCCAAGGGCCAGCGCTTCGGCCTCAAGCTGGCCGGAAACAGTCAGGCTGCACTCCTTGCCGAAAAAATCCTGCGCATAGGGGTTTTCGCCGGGCTTCACGGGCGTGTTCAGAGGCAGGGTCGTCACCCGGAACATTTCACCCGCGCCTTCGCAGTCGGACCCCGTCAGGATGGGCGTATGCACATAATAAAACCCGTTCTGATAGAAAAAGTCGTGCACGGCGTGCGCGGCTTCGGCACGGATGCGGAAGGCCGCCCCGTACTTGTTGGTACGGGAACGCAAGTGCGCAATGGTACGCAGGAATTCGTCGGAATGGCGCTTCTTCTGAAGCGGGAAGGTTTCAGGATCGGCGAGGCCGAACACGGTCATATCCTTGGCCCGCACTTCCCATTTCTGGCCTTTGCCGGGCGACTCGACAAGTTCGCCCGTAACGGCGACGCACGCGCCCGTGTTGACGCCTTCCAGTTTGTCCCATGCGGCGGTACCCTCGTCAACAATACACTGGATGTTGCCGAGGCAGGAACCGTCGTTGAGTTCGAGGAACGAAAACCCCTTGGCGTCGCGGCGGGTCCGGACCCAGCCGCCGATACGGATTTCAGACGCGGCGGACGCCGCACCGAGCGCTTCAGCTACAGGAGTACGCAGCATAGAGCCTCCTCAGATTATATGTTATTTCTTGATGTTTGCCCGTATGAACTCGATAACCACCGGCAGGACCGAAACGATGATGATGCCGTAAATGACGACACTGAAATTGTTCTTTACGATCGGGATGTTGCCAAGGAAATACCCGGCGGAAACCAGCCCCACCACCCAGAGGATGGCCCCGGTGATGTTGAAAGACAGGAACTTGACCGGGGACATGAGCGCAATCCCAGCCACAAACGGCGCAAAGGTACGCACGATGGGAATGAACCGGGCCAGGATAATGGCCTTGCCGCCATGCCGTTCGTAAAACGCATGGGCCTTGAGCAAGTGCTCTTTGTTCAGAAACCGTGTCTCCCGGCTGAATATGCTCGGCCCCACGTGCCGCCCGATCTCATAGTTTACGGCATCCCCCAAAATCGCCGCCCCCAACAGGACAAGCATACACACCGGGTAACTGAGATGCCCGGCTCCGGCCACGGTCCCCGCCGCAAACAGCAGCGAGTCGCCCGGCAGGAAAGGCGTCACTACCAGACCGGTTTCACAGAACACGACGATAAACAGAAAAAGATACAGCAGCGCCCCATATTCCGCGACAAGTGCGAAAAGGTGCTGATCGATATGCAGAACAAACGAAATAGCCTGTTCAAAAAAAGAAAGGTCCGTCATGAAAAAGTCCTGATCACGCAAATACAGGTTTGAAACGGTTTGGAAAACAGCGCACAGGATACGGACAGACCTGTGGAGAATCAAGCCCTGATCGCCCCTTCAAACGTCCGTAATCCATTTGTCACAATCTCCCTTTACGGCCCGTCTGCGCACCTGACGCCGTAGGTGCCGCAAGCCGTCCCCAAAACCTTTTATCCCTCCAAAAGGAAAATGGCTTGACTTTAAACCGGGGACAAGCTATTGATTCCCCCTGTATTGGCCATCGGTCAATGCGCCAGCATAGCTCAGCTGGTAGAGCAACTGATTCGTAATAGACCAGCTTGTCAACTGGCGGGAAGAAAAAAGTTACTGCAAAAGTGACGAAAAAAGTTTTAGAAAACAGGTATTTGCCAGCTTAGCTCACTTGGTAGAGCAGCTGATTCGTAATCAGCAGGTAGCGAGTTCAATTCTCGCAGCTGGCTCCATAAATTACAGGGGTTTAGGTGCAAAAAAAGCACTTAAACCCCTGTTTTGCGTCCAAAGGGCTTTTCTAGCCTATTTAGAGCATGACAGCGGAATCGCTTTTCGAGCGTATTTCGAGCATCACCGGGTTTCCACCCCTTGCGGGGTAGAAATATGACCGGAAACCGTTGCGGCCATGACCCGAAGAACCCAAGGCTTTCCCCGGCAAAACCCATCCGAAAAGGAAAAGGCGGCTTGCCGCGCATCCTCTCCCTCGCCGCCGAACGGGCAAAGGCTTGGTATTTTCATCCTAAAAAATGCCCGCCCCTGCAAGCGCAGCCAAACAGGCGAACCAGGTCAGAACGCCGGGAAGCCTGCCAGATTGTCCTGGAAACGATCCTTTCCTACCTTGACTTGGCTTCCATGTGTTTGGGCACTCCAACGGCGGCCAGCGGCTTCATAGACATCGACATGCGGACTATCGTGCGGGATTCGGGTATCGGCCAGCGCCGCTGTGAGCGGGCCATTGCCCTCTTCAAAGAAGCCGGTTTCATGAAAGTGACCCAGCCCCGCACACAGAACGACGAAGGCATGTACTTCGGCTGCCGGGCCATCCGTGTGGTGACGGAGGCGCTTTTTGAATGGTTGGGGCTTGGCCCCATGCTGCACCGGGAACGGGCCAGAGCGTCCGAAAGCCTACGCCGTAAGGCACAGAAGGCAAACCGCAAAGTAACGGACTTCATGCGCCGGATAACCAAAGGGCTTCGCAACGCCTTCACATTCAGGCCCCAACGCTCACGCGCAGAGCAGGAAAAGCGCGAGGAAGCGGCGCTACGCTGGAACAGGGCTTGCGCGAAATACATGCTTGCCGATCTCGCTCCAGACGAGTGCCGACGACGAACAAACGCGGAACTCGGATTGCCAGCCGACTACAGCCCCGGCAGATACGCATAACAGAATTCGCGCATATGGCCGCATGGGGTTTTTCTGAATTTTGGGCCTATCCCGGCCCTGCCTCCCCCTCTAAGATCGACTTCCCCGGCCTGAATTTCTCCATGAGGGGGATTTTCCGTTCGGTATGCCATGACCGGAAAAAATAGGTGTCGCATGGTTAGCCTGTAGGTGTCGCGCATAAAACCAAAAGACAAAAAAATTAAGAAAAAAGGAAGGAGGCCGGTTTTATTAAGACTTGTTCTGTCTCACGCATTTCTTAATCACGGCGAATCAGCCATAATTAAAGGGTGCGCCAGCAGAGAGTGAAAAACACGCGCCTCCGGCGCGGCCAATGAACAAGGGAAGCGCGTTTTTCCCCTACGAGCAACTTTGCAAACCAGCCGGACTAGCGTACATTTCCGCAATGCCAAAACAATCCATCATAGTCGCCAGAGATCTCACCGATCTTGTTCAGCAAGTGCGGGAAATCATACTTTCTGCCCGTGCAGTTGCCGCCCGAAGTGTTGATACCGTTCAAGTCGCCATGAATTTTACCGTAGGTCAACGTATTGTCGAACATGAGCAGAGAGGAGACAAGCGGGCTGCCTACGGCAAACAGGTGATGGAACACTTGGCGCAGTCAATGACTGCCGAATTTGGGCGAGGTTTTTCCAAAAGAAACCTGGAGCTTATGCGTCAATTCTACATTATGTATGCGCCACGCTTGAAGAATTTTCCAAGCGACCTCATGCCGTTCCCGCAAATTGCGCAGATCGTGTCTGCGCAATCCATTCAGGAAAATAGCGGCAAGATTGCGCAGACATTGTCTGCGCAATTGCCAGGTTTTCCCTTAATTAGCTGGTCTCATTATGTTTTTCTTATGAGCATCGCCAACCCGGAAGAACGGATGTTCTATGAAATAGAAGCTGCCCGCCATAGCTGGAATTTGCGCACGCTCAAGCGTCAGGTGGAATCCTGCCTGTATGAAAGGCTCGCTCTTAGTCGGGACAAGGAAGGGGTGGCGCGTCTGGCCAACGAGGGCGACTTGCCGCAAACCCCGCGCCAGTTGATCAAAGATCCGCTGGTGCTGGAATTCCTCGGTCTGGAGGAAAAAGCCCATTACTCCGAACATGACCTGGAAAGCGCCATTATTGATCGGCTTGAATCCTTCCTGCTGGAACTCGGCAAGGGGTTTCTTTTTGAAGCCCGGCAAAAACGTTTTTCTTTCGGCGCTGATCACTTTTATGTCGATCTGGTCTTTTTCAATCGCCTGTTGCGCTGCTATGTGCTGATAGACTTGAAAATCGGGAAGCTGGCCCATCAGGACCTGGGCCAGATGCAGATGTATGTGAACTACTTTGATCGCCATGTGAAATTGCCGGAAGAAAATCCGACAGTTGGGATTCTCCTTTGTAAGCTCAAAAATGACGCCCTGGTCGAGCTAACGCTGCCGGAGGATGCCAACATTTACGCTTCGCAGTATCAGTTATATTTGCCGTCCAAGGAAGAGTTGCAACAAAAACTGCGTGATTGGAGTGAAGAAAACCAATCAGAAGATAGGTAGATATTGGATTTCAGTCTGATAGGTTATAATTGGGCCGCATTTAGTTTAAGATAATAATTTCATCATCGTTAAACCAGCCATTTCCAGACAGCCCTGCCTTTAATCCCGCCGGATTATCAGTATAGGCTACGACTGCCAAGCTTTTCTCTGCACGACTACAGATGACATAGAATAGGCGACGTGTTCTATCTATCCCTGTTTCTTTTCCTTCTCTCTCGTTGTTGATGTCAGTCGCAGTTTTACTTTTTATCCCGAACAACTTGTCGTAGGAAAATAAAAACCCTCGCATTTCAGAGTCATCAATTATGGCCATTACTCTTGGAAACTCCAATCCTTTCACTCCTTGATGCGTGAAAAATGGAGATTGTCCGTTGATATATGCAGCATAATTCTGTATTTGCGAAAATTTTGTGTTTAGAAAATTATCCAAACAGTCTATTTTATCGACTGATGGCTCTTCAGTATTATCTACTTCATCCTCAAATGCATTGACTACAGCTTGTTCAATAGGTGTTCTCATTAAAATCGGTTTATACCCATTGGGAATTTTGAATACACCACCCTCATAAACCATTTTTAAGAGTTCTCCAAAATTTATATCTGGATTAGCATCATATGCTGTGCATAATTTTTCTATGTTGGTTTTCGCTATTTCCAAAATATTTTTAGATCTAGTCTTATTTTCGAGCATATAGCGTTTCTGAAATAGTCGTGACATTTTTTTTACGACATTGGTCAATGCGAACTTATCACCATTTTTATGCGCTTCCAGTATCGGCAAAATGACCTCGGAGAATATCCGAATTTCAGGCAACGTGCCATCTAAAAGTCCGAGCCGGAATTCATCGGATGGATATAGGGCGCTAAACATCTCGCCAAATCCCATCCGGTTTGCAGCCATGTGGTGTTCAAGAATCAAAGAAACAACAGATTCGCGCTTATCCCAATCACCATCTCCCGTTATCGCCGCCATTTGTTGCATAACAAGCGCTTCGGCTGCTTGTTTGTCCTTGCTGGATTGGATAGCAAAAAGCCTAACGATCCCACCTTGCTTATCATGTCGTTCCTGTTGTTTTTGGGAATCGACATCGGAGCGGATTTTATTTATCAATTCAATGATCCGCGTTGGTGAGCGGTGGTTCATTTTCTTGGCTGGCCTTGCCCAATCCGCAGGCAATCCAATTCCTAGGTCAGCTTTTCCGTCGCCATAGATGCGTTGCATGGTGTCTCCAAGCAGCCCAAGCGCAAATTCATTTTTATGACGCTGCTGCACCAGCAAAAATGCCTCCATAAGCCCCTTATTCGTGTCTTGACTCTCATCTATTAGCAGTATGGGGAATTTTTTTATCAAAATACGTTGCATAAGGGGCTTTGCAGTTAAAAAATATGCCCCAATTTGCAATACTTCTGTATGGCTCAAAGATTCCCGATCTGTATTGTTTGAATTTGGATTATATGTGAATTTCTTGATGCCATCCAATTCACGCAAACGCTCCTGTTTGCTTTCAATTTTATGAACTCTATCGGCTTCCGCTTTTGTTCCTTGACGCGAGGATTTACTTTGCAATTCTACAATATCAGCGGTTAATCTTTCCTTTAACCATTTACTTATATCCGCGTTAAACGCACGGATTAAATCCCAAGTAAAGCTATGTATAGTTGAAACATACACAAGTGTATCATTGTTCAATCTGCGCTTAATTTCGGCGCAGGCGTTATTTGTATAAGTGATAACTCCGACTTGCCTACCATGTAGGCGCATTTTTTCGCTAATAGAAGTATTTATATTTTCTAACGCCTTTACAAGCGATCGTGTTTTACCAGATCCAGCTCCGGCGAATAGGAAGAAGCTCTTTGGATCGTCTAAATTTAGGCACTCGGCAATTTTTGCGTCAACACCATCGTCAATATGATTGTCATCTAGCATAACAGATTCATTCGGCATTGCTGGCCTCCGCGCTATCTTCATCTAAAGTTACTTGCGCCAGCCTTGACTGTAATATACTTTCTAGCCATTGCAATCCTTCTGATATGTATGTAGGTATTCTGATTTCATCAAAATTTTCAAGATACAGTAAATCTAAAGCGAATTCAGCCTTCTTAAATCCACTGTCTCGTATAATCTCAAACGCACTTAGCGCATCTGTAATATTTTGTGCTTTTTTTATCATGCCTTTTGCATTGGCTGTTCCATCAAAAATGGCCTTGTTCTCAAAGATCAAACTATCCTCAAATGTGTACGGTAACACTTCCGCGTTGCCTATAGTGATTGGTATTTGGTATGCAACCCGCAAAGCAAAGGGCTTGTCTTGCTTTTTATCGTTAGCCCGTAGTCCGAGCAAATCGTCAATGCAGTCCTTTTTGGGAAACCAAAATTTTAAAGTATCATTGTTCGTTTTTTGACTCGCTCCGCGCGCCACCGGTGCAGATTCCCACTTCTTTTTTTCATTTTCTCTTGTTGCGTCTAAATCTGTTATGATAAGCGTTGGGATTCCCAATGTTTCCATAAATGTCTTTAATTTATGAGCATGGCTACCACCAATATTCAATATGCTAATATAGGACTGAGTTAGGCAATCATACTTACGTAAGAAATGGGGAAGCAAAATACGCTCCGCGTCGCCTTCTATTAAAATAGCCGCATCCGCGAAGAATAAATCACAATGTGTAAGCTTGATATATCGCGAAACGAATTGCTGAGTATTTTTATCACCTCCAAACACATTGGATAGATTGATAATCTTGCTACTTTGAACTTTTCCAGTAGCAGGCTGAATGCGCCTAAAATAGCGCAGATTTGCAAACTCGCATTCGTGAGTTATATGGCTTGAATGTGTAGAAATGATAAGTTGCGTTGTTAGGTTACCAATTTTAACTTCATCTCTGCTTGTAAGGATTTTGTAAGCCTGCTTTATAAATACTTGCTGGGCCTGCGGATGTAAGTGGGCTTCCGGTTCCTCCACTAACACAAGATGTATTGGCGGGTATTCAAGGTTTGTTCCAGCTGGTGGAGACGCCTTTTGCTTGCCTATTTTCAACCAGGAATCCCTGAATCGAATAAGTCTAAACGCCATGAATATTAAATTTTGATAGCCCAATCCATTATACGTTTCTGGAAGGAATGAATCCTTACACCCGTCGAGCTCGTATTGAAGCGCGGAATTATGGTCAAGCCCGTCTGTCGGTTTCAGTTGGGGGGTTATCTTGATATTTGGGTTGTAAAATCCAGGGTACCCCAAAGTACCAAGTTCTTTCAAAGCGGGCTGGAAACCTTGCGACATACTATCGGTGAAAGCCTGTTGCGCTTTGTATATAGCGTCCAGGGCCTTAATATCTTTTTCAGTCGGCTCCTTGGTCGGATCAAGATGCTGGTTATAATATTCCGCAAGTTGTTGCGATAACCGTCGCTTGTCGCTGACTGAAATATCTAGCGCTTCATCATTTAGCCCGCGTTGGGCGTTTATTTCGTCTATTTGTATAAGTCCAATCAGGGGATTTTCTTCTATCGGCTCACCAATGGTTTCTTGCTCTTCGTCTTTTTGGGCGGGATCTAGAACATAAAATTTCATAGTGAAATATTTCTGCAAATCCCGTTTTAGGAACTCAAACATATCCTTCGGGAATAAATCTACGTTGCAGGGCGTGGAATTCGCTCGCGCTTTTTCTTTCAATTTTTCAACATGAGCACGCGCTTCCTTATATGCGCTGTAGAAAGCTGCGACATCTTTTGGCTCATACCGTAACCGTATGCCTAAATGGCCTCCCGTCCAGTCAAGCGTTGGTAACATGTGACTGACATAGTGAATATCGTCATCTCCTACATCAAACCAAAGGTCAAACGATGGCAAAATGGTTTTCCACACTGAGAGATCCCGCTTTTCCGGCTCTCCTAAAGTGCCAGTAGTATCGGATGCTTTTTGCTCTTCATTTTCCAATCTTTTGCCGATTTCTTTTATTTTTGCGTGATTGGAAATTGTGAAGTCGTAAATATTGAAGTTTTTATAACCAACCGGATTCAGGAAATACCGCATAGAAGCCATTGCAGACGTTTTTCCGCTATTGTTCGCTCCGATAAACACGGTCGTATCACCGCGCAAGTCCACGGAAACCTCTTCGAGCTTGCGGAAATTAAGTATCTTAATGTCTGCTATGCGCATATTCTGTTCCTTTTGTTTAATGTCCGATTTCCTTTACCCTGGAAGGAATGTCAAAGCCTAGGGGATGTAATGAATGCAGAAATATTTGCTGTTAGAGGAAGTATATACACGTTGTCGTTTTAATCCTCATTCCCCATATCATCAAAAGCATCTGATTGTTCATAGCGGCCATCCCAGATAAATTGAGAAATATGGCTTTTGGCACACGAAAGCACAATTTCAGCTATGTGCCCTTTTAGGTCAAATCCTGGAGCAAACTCAAAAGTGCAAAGGCAAGCCTTTGAATCATAAAACACTTCTTCTAATACGCCTGCCAAACTCTCACGGACCAGATCCTCAACAAACCCGAGCATCTCGGCGACCTCGCTATCATGCCCATACCTACTCGACACCGAAACGCCAAATGCCTCAAATTTGCCAGAAGATACTTAGGGCTTGTCACCACCAAACCACTTTTCATCACTATCCCGTTGAGCATTATCAACTATATTATCTGGTACATGATTGTCGTAGTTCACTTGGGTAACATGAGAAGCAGTTTTCTTTTTAACTTCCCACCAACTCTTCATGGAATCGCGCCATATAAGGCATGACGGCAATGAATATTTTTTGGTATAGAAACAATCTCTTTTAGCAGAGTAAAAATCAGTTCCAATATCAATAATTTTTCTTGGAGCATTGTTTACTATTTTTTATCCTTCAATGCTTTGTCATATCTCCCAGTTATCATATATTCACCATCAGAATTATAAAAATATGTTTCATGAACATAGCGGGTAAATTTGCTAAAATGTAAAGGAATAACATATTCCCTATTGCCTGACCAAACATATATGCGTCCAAATCCCATGGCATGAATACACTCAAGCCACTTTGGAACTCTGCACACATCTTGATTGTCTTCTTTGAAAATTTTCAACTGATTGATTGAGGGGATAACCCAAATCACGCTCAAGCCGTTCTTGTGACGGGCCACCGTCCTATCATACACGTCTTGGACGGTCATATTGCTTCGCTGAATCTCAATAGCTACCGGCACTTCTTTTATGATTGCATAAATATCAGGAACTACGTTGTTTACCTTTTGTTCGAGTTCACAGTAGGAGCAGTTTGGATTAGTTTTTTAGAGCCTCAAAAATTCCTTTTTTCGCCTTATGATGAGCATCCGTTTCCCAATGCCATACTGGCATGTCACGGGCGATTTATGGGCAAAATGGTGGGCGCGAACTCGCCCTTTTTTCAAGACAACCTCTTTCAAGCAGTCTTTACAAAAAAACGGAGCCTCTGTTCTTTCTGTTGTCCATGCATAGCAATTTCCGCGATGATTGGATCATGCCGTTAGCATTTACAAAAGCCCTCGTGTTTGTTCTCTCCATTCCAAGGTGCGCGATGTCGCGCAACCCTCACGCCAAAGCCCCGTTCATACGCGACTTGTGAACAAGCGCTTTCAGGTCTTTCAGGAGATCGTCATACCCATGCGGCAGCAGAGTTAGTTTGTCATTTTACCGTGTTATGCAATTTGGCAATAGGCTATTGCCAAATTGGCGAACCATGCCTGTGTCTAAAAGGCAGCTTTATCAAACCTTCAAGGATTCTTGAGATTGTTCATATTTCTGTAAGCCAGCAGCAAAACCCCGTCAACAGAGGGCGCTTTTTACAAGCAGCCGCCCAAAACAATACGGAGGTATATTTTTCCATACGCAGATGGAGCGCAGCAATAATTCTGCATCCCCAAGCATAGACAGTAATCCACAGCCATAGCGAAGAATAAGTAAGCATAACTTATGTATTTGTATTCTTAAATGTTTTTGTCTGTGCTACTGTATTGGCATTTCAGAGGACAGGACAGAGGAAGTGTACCCACCTTCCGGCGGCTCCATTCCTGTCCTGCCCTGCGGGGCTGCTTATTCGCGGTTCCGCTCAACGCCAAAACAAGAGGCAGACCCCATGAAGATGGCATTCACGCTAGCCGTTCTGCTTTGTCTGTATACACCAGCAGTCGCAGCGGAACTTTACGCCACGCCAGAGCCGCCCGCCCAACTGGTAGAAGCTATCGCCCTTCAGGAATCCGGCCTAAACCCTTTTACGGTCAATATAGCCGGAAGATCCTACTACCCTGCCACGCGGGAGAAAGCGAAACAGCTCATACAAAAGGCGATTGCGGCTGGCTTGTCTTTTGACGTTGGTAAAATGCAGATAAACTCATGGTGGATGGAGCGATACGGCATAGACCCGTTATCACTGCTCGACCCGGCCATCAATGAGAGTTGGGGTACATGGATACTTGCGGAAGAGATCGCCCGCTACGGCCTGAACTGGAAAGCTGTGGGCAAATACCATTCCCCAGACCCAGAGCGTGGCAGGCGCTACGCTTGGCTCGTTTATCGTCACTATGCAGGCCTAAGAGCCTCCAAAATTCAGGAGGCTCCTTGTGCCGAGCAAAAAATTGATTCTCAGAACCTATCTGACCCCAGAGGAACACGCACAGATCAGAGCATCGGCCAGCAAGGCAGGGCTGTCCCTTTCCACGTTCAGCAAAAGGGTGTGCCTTGGATTTTCCGTCCCAAGTCTGGAACATCAGGAGGCAAGGATTGAATTACGACGGCTCAAAGGCGACCTTGGCAGACTTGGCGGGCTGGTGAAACAGGCATTGGCGAATGGCGCGGACAGGCTGACAGTTCACCGTCTTTTACATGAACTGGACGTCCGGCAGCGGGAAGTTCAGCAGGCCATAGCGGGCATACGATGATCAGCAAAAAAGTGGACATCAGCCCCCAAAATGACAACTACGCCCGTCTTGCCGAGTACATTGCCGATGCCGGGCATGAAGGCGAAAAAAGTCTCATGCGCTGGTGCGCCGGATGCCTTGGGGATGATGATTACCAGAACGGCATTGCCGAGGCCATGGACGTTCAGGCCATAAACGTCCGCACCACGAAAAACAAAACCTACCATCTTGTGATCAGCTTTCGCCTGGAGGACGAGGCAAAATTGACGCCGGAGGTGTTCATGGCCATTGAAGAACGCTTTACCGCCGCGTTGGGTTATACCGAGCATCAGCGGCATTGTGGCGTCCATAAAAACACCGCCAATCTCCATATGCACATAGCCTACAACATGATCCACCCGGAAAAACATACCCGACATGAGCCTTTCCGCGATTACTGGAAGCGGGACACTTTATGCCGGGAGCTGGAGCAGGAATACGGTCTTGTGGTTGATAATGGCCGAAACAAAGAGAAACAGCGGTCAGTGGGCGCAAAAGCTGCCCTCATTGAAGCCCACACAGGCCAACAATCCTTTGAATCGTATGCTAAGGACCAGAGAGACACCATCTTGTATGTTTTGGCGACAGCAACGGATTGGCAAACGCTCCATGAGGGGCTTGCCCGGCATGGTTTGGTGATAAAACCACACGGGAACGGTCTGATTTTGGCTGATCGCCATAATCAGCAGCATACCGTAAAAGTCAGCGCAGTAGACAGAGCCTTCTCACTGAAAAAGCTGGAGGGAAAGTTCGGGAGGTACCTTCCAGCGCGGGACTTGGAAAAAATACCAGAGCAAAGCCGGTATCAGGCGACCCCCTTGCATCGCGCTCCAGAACGAGGCGCTTTGTACGCGGAATATCAGCAGGGCATTAAAGACCGGAAAACCGGACTGGCTACCATCAAAGAAAGGGAAAACGCAGCACTTGCGGCAATCAGGGAAAAGTGGGCGGCCAAACGCAGGGAATTGGAACGGCTGAACATAGCAAAAAAGAACCGCCTTGGTCTGCTGCAACTGGCCCGCAAGCATGAGGCAGAAGAAATCGCCAGAGCCAAGCTGCCGTTTCAATCTACTTGTGAGGACATACGTGAAAAGGTTCCTTTCACTTCATGGAATGGTTTCCTACAATATAAGGCTGGTCAGGGCAATGAAATCGCTTTAGCCATTTTACGTTCCAAGCTGAAGATAGCGGAGCCGGATCGCGTTCCGCAAGACTCCGCGATTAAGGAATGGGCACTGCACGGTAAAGAGCAACCAACAATGAGTCGTGCGGAAATGTAGGCTAAATACGCAGCCAAGGAATTAGCTGCCTTGGATAATAAAATCATGAGCGGCAAAGGAAAGAAACAGCTTTTGGCTCTGTTACGTATGGAACAGCTTGCCGCCGAGGAAATAACACACATACGTGGTTTCTCGGCAACAGTAGATCACAAGGGAATAATTGTTTTTTTCCTACCTGGTGGTGGGAGGATTCTGGACAGCGGAAAGGAACTCTTCTTTTCAAACAAAAATGCCTCCATCCGGCATGTCGCCCTCCGCTATGCTCAAAAAAAATGGGGGAACAGTCTGTGGATAAAGGGGAATAAAATTATGCGTCGAGAAAAAAAGTTGGATGAAGAGCACATTCAAAAACAGCAGAAAAATATGGAGAGATGACGAGATAATGCAGTTTTCATTGTCTATATCGATATGATAGTATGGTATAAAAATATTTTGTGGCCTAGGTTGAGAGCAGTGCAATTTGATGTGCCTACCTCCGTAGGCACTGTTAGGAGCTATTTACGTTTTTTTAGAATTAATTAGGGCCAAAAATGTCAAGATAGATTCTTTCACAGCCATTGCAGCGAATGGTAGAGCTTTTACTTCATCATTATTATTGAGAAGTTCCAATTCGCATGTGTGTAGAACTCTACTAATGACTTCACGGCAAATTTTTTCCAGATCTTCAAATTCAAGATTGCTTTTGTCCATGAAAAACTCCTTTTGGAGTTTCTGCATACCGCAACAATGCTGATACTCACAAAAAAACCGCCAGTATTACTACAAGCGGTCATTAAGGGCACAAGCGAGAAACAGCCCGTCCGTTTCTCCCATGGCTGCCGCACAGAGGCACCAAACGCATTTACGATGCGGGATGCTTATGAGATGCCTTGCCGTGCGCAGCAGCTTGGGCGATAGATAAGATGCCTTATCAGGCTATATTCATTAAATTTTCATCGTAGAGAAAATTTATAAGGAATCAGAACAATTGTATTAACCGGTTGACCTCTGACCTTTCCTGGAAGGAACCGTGTTCGCCGGGCCGCAGCCAGTGCCGCTTCATCAAAGACGCCTGTGGGGCTAGAAGAGTAAATGGTACATTGTTGTGGCTTGCCGGAAACATCCACGACAAGTTGAACCACCACCTGTCCCTGCATGTTCATCCGTCGGGCCTTGTTCGGGTATTCGGGCATCACTCTGCGAGAAATGGACGGACGTTGATCCACGACGTCTTCAGCGTATACGCTCAGGTCACCCATGGTACGCGCTGCTCCCTGCGCCGTACCGCCGCCAGTTTCTGTCGAATTTTGTGACATCGTGGCTGTTTGTGACTTCTGGGCGGAAGCTTGTTCTGTTCGGTTCTCTGTGTCCTGCGTCTGCTTTATGGTACGATTTTGGGGCTTAGGCTTGGGGCGCGAGGGAGTCACTGGTTTCGCAGGAACTACCGGTGCCGGTTTGGGCGGAGTCGGGGCGACTTCCGGCTCCACTGGCCTAATCGGCATTTTAGGTTGAGGTTCCGCAGATGCTGAAGTTGTCTTTTTTTCCTGTCCCGGAGCAATAGAGGTCTGAGCCGGAGCAAACTCAGCGAGTGAAACGCGATAGGCTTTCTCTTCCGGCAAGATTTCGGTGCTTGCGAAAAAGAATCCGGCTATGGCTATGAAGCCATGTAGAAGTAGGGAAAATACTACGGTCGCGGCACGTTGGAAAAAGCTCATAGAGGTCATTGCGAAGTCATGCCCGTTGCAGGTTTTATGTCGGACTGCACCTTCTCGGCATCTTCGGATGCCAGCCCACCCCCAGATTCCGCCACCATGCCCAAGTTAGTTATGCCGACTGCCCGGATGCAGCCCATGACTTCCATCACCACACCGTACGGAACTGCCTTGTCAGCACGCAGGAAAAGCTGTTTGTTCAGAGCAAGTACGGTACGCCTCAGCAGAGAATCCAAGTCGGCCATGGTCGTGGGATATTCATCCAGGAACAGCGCTCCGTCGCTTTTGATACTCAAAATCATGTGATCATCTTCCGTGGGCAGTACCTCCGCAGCTTGTACTTGCGGCAGATCCACATCTAGACCTTCAGTCATCATGGGAGCCGTAACCATAAAAATGATTAACAGTACCAGCATCACATCCACAAAAGGAGTCACGTTGATATCGGCCACAAAATCGTCATCAGAGGAAGACATGGCTACCTTTCCCCCGCAAATGAGATGCCGTCTTGATAAGCGTTAACCTCATGCTGCATGCGGTTCAAAAGCTGTCCCGCGTAGTTGATACACACGCCTTCAATGTTTGTAAGGCGCGCACGGAAGATGTTGTAACCACACACCGCAGGGATGGCGACGAACAACCCCACCGCCGTAGCAATGAGCGCTTCGGCAATGCCGGGAGCGACTGTTGCCAAGGAAACGCTTTTCAGGGAGGCAATTGCATGGAAGGAGTGCATGATGCCCCACACCGTACCGAAAAGGCCGATGAAGGGAGCAGTGTTGGCCGCAGTAGCTAAAAGCGCCAACGAAGATTTGAGGTGTGCCATTTCTTCGGCAATACCGAAGTGTAGGGCGCGGCGGACGTTGTCGTTGAGCAGGCGCTCAGCATCGCCAGTGCGGGTGATGCGATTGAATTCTCGTACAGCTCGGCAAGTGATGCCATACAGGGGGGAGCGTTTATCGCTCTCCACCAAAGGCAAGGCAAAAGCCAATGCACCTGCATCGTCAAAGGCGCAGAGTCCCTGTCTGGTACGCCGTCGTGCAGCACGCAGGGTCAACCACTTGGCGGCCATATATGCCCAGCTCGCTACAGACATAAACAAAAGCAATACTAATACGCACTTAGAAACAATACTGGCCTGCAACACGGCCTGAAGCATGGAATCCATCCGCTGTTCCTCACCCAATTGTATTTTGAAGTCCCGCGAGCATCTCTAATACTGCGCTGCGTTTTCTGATGATACGGCTCAATAATTACGATTTTAAAATTCGTGTAAGGGGTCTTCCGCGCGCTGAACGCAGTCAGCTATGACGGTCAAAAGCCATCCGGCAGGGCGCGAAGCCCTATGCCGGATGTAGCTCACAACCAAGTTAGTTTGCCTGTCCAGATACGCTCGCCTGCCGTGCAATGGAGTCTATGGTTGCGGCAAGGCGCTTGCTGACCCCGTCAAAATCCATGCTGTCAATGTAATATTTTTCAAGAACGCCATGTTCTGCTTTGATCTGCGCCAGGGTTTGCATTGCAAGGGAAAGAGTCTGTTCATATCGGGCCATATTTTCCGAAATTTCGTCCTGAAGCCCGGTTGGACGTTTGGTATTCTTTCCCTGAAGCGTAAAGGATTCTTTGATAACCTGCGTCGGCAACTCGTCAGGTTGCGTTGTCACCAGAAGGTTCAGTGCGGGAATGTGCACGTGATCCAGCAGATGAGGGTCAATGGGTCTGTGGTAATACTCCACATCAAAACCACGGAGTTTCGCTTTTTCGGCCACGTCCGCCAGAATTTTTGTCCGGCCCATGCCCGCTTCTCCCTTCACAGCCAAAGCCGTAGTTTCTGGGCGCAGCAGGCTGGCGATGTTGTGAATGGCTCCTTCCGGTGTATTGGAAGAAATGTAGGCATGGCGTTCCGCTCCGTACATTTCCGAGTTGGAGCGAAGAAGAGCGTCTGCAATGAGATGCTCTGCTACAGCGGACAGCTCTCTAGGATCTTGGTGGGCAATATGAATATCTTCCACATTGGCAAGGAACTGTCTGGCTGCGTTCAAGACCCGGAAAGCTTTACGGAAAAGCCTCTCCGCTTCCTGGTTGATTTCTATAATTTCTTTGGAGTGCTGACGGATTCTTTCGGTGTCCCAATGGTCGCCAAGGTTGAGAATTTCATCCACTGCACCGGGATTTCTGGGATCAAAGACATGGTGACCGGTGGCAGCAGTGACTACGGCTTTCAATGCCGGAACGACAACGGCGTCATACGACTGAGGGTCAAGGGAGCAATGCTGATACTCCAGATCATAACCCTGTTGAGCAAAAGTCTCTCCAATGGCACTGATGAACGTAGATTTTCCCGTCCCTGGTCCACCTTTGACAATAATAATACGTGCTCCTTCAAGCCTGGGTAAAAAGTTAAAAAAGGTGTGAAAACCACTGCCTGTATTGCAGCCGAAAAAGCAGCGTGTTGTGTGTTGACTCGTCATGCTCAAAACTCCTATTCTATTAAGGTCTGTTTACAAATATTCCGTAACAGTCCGCCTCACGAACGCGATTAGCAATCTCACTCATCTGTGTTGTGTAAAGACCTTTTACTTTCATTCTGTCGAAATACTCTCCTCCAGAAAATGTATAGCGTTTTACGAGGCCCAACTCAGAAGAAAGGCCTTCCTGTTCGGCATGAATAATGTCCCCACAAGCAAGAATTTGCGGTAGCGTGATTGCGTGTTTTCCCCGCAACGTCCGCACTGCGTTATGTCCGGCAAGAGAGCCTGTCGCTATAGCTTCGGTGTGCCCCACAAAAAATCCAGATTTTTCACCGGCGCAGAAAAGATTATGAAAGCCGTCCACTTTTAGAGAGTTATTCCGAGGGGCTCTAGACAAAAAGCGTACCGAATTTGCATATCCGCTCCCCGTGGCGATCATGGCGTTTTCAAATCCGGCAATGTGTCGCATATCTTCCAGTGACAAAAACGGCGTCATAATTTTAGCCGTGTCTCCGGTATCCAAGAGGATCACGTTAGCTGCATATTCTTGCAGAGCGTATTGCTGGCAGGATTTGCTCCGCAGCTTCTCCCGGTTGATCAAGGTGTTGGGCAACGGAGCAATGACAAGCCCTCGCGTATTCAATGCCTTTTGGATGTCCGCAGACAGAGAGTTCTTACGGAGTTCAAAAGAACCGGAAAGAGAGCCTACTTCGCCGTCGCGTCTCATACCCACGTAATCAGTCAACCCAGCGCAGGCCGTCAGGCTAATCCTAGGTCCAAACATTGGACAACGCAGAACGCACATAGCGCAACCGTTTCCGTATCGTGTGCAATTGCTCAACGAACCCGCCGAGCCTGTAGCGTCTACAAATACGTCACCTTCGAGCCTTGACTCTGCCAGATCATGCAACGCCACGCCGCAAATGGTTGAGCCGCTCGTCAGAAATTCAACAACACGCGAGCGGAATCGTATCTCAATGCCACACGTTTCCAGAAAATTCCGCACCGCCGGTTCGATTTTAGTAGTAGAATAGAGCCAAGCATGCGCATGCCCCGGGAAATTAACATTTTTATGCGTCGCGACACTGTCGGTGATGCTGAAAAGTCCTCCCGCACCCATGGCTGTCAATTCTTCCGCCGCCGTCTGCCGACCATTATTTCGCATGATTCCACCTGCCAAACCGCAGCCAAGAAGCATGTCCGTACGCTCCAGAATGACGACCCTGTCGGCTCCAGCTTGCTTTGCAGCAAGCGCCGCCGCAGAACCTGCCCACCCGCCTCCGATAATAATCACCGTACTTTTCATGTTCTGCCCGTCCTTACCGAGTATCACACCTTAGCGCAGTGTTTTGCACACTCTGATGGGTTCACAACCAATTACATCAAGGCATGCTCCACATATGCCTTCGCCGCAGCACATGGTTCGGCTAACAGCTCCAAAAAATAATGCAGTCACACCAGCACGAGCCGAAATATCCGCCGTCATTTTGGTCAAAAGCTCACCTCCAGCACAGAACACCATCTGGCAAGATATTTCCTTCATCAGTGTATGGAGAGCTTCTTTTTCGTCAGGAAAGGTCATTTCGAGAATGCGCATCTCAGATTCCGGCAAAAATTCCCTTATAAATGCGCATTCTGGTTTTCCAAGCACCACAGTGACTTGATTTCCGCCACGTAGCAGTGAATCAGCGACATTGGGAAGGACAGAAGCTGCGATGCCACCGGACACAAGAAGGCAGGATTCGCCCCTCGTCGCTGTAATACGCCTACGACCCGTTATTCCATTCCAGTACGGGCCACGTATCCACAATTCAGTTCCGGATCCACGCAGACTTCTAGTCTTCGGCCCGATTACCCTATATGCAAGTATGATAGTTTGTGTTTCTGGGTATGCTCTAACAACGGCAATAGGGGTATCAAAATGCGGATTTTCGTTACCACGAGCGAAAACAAAGCTTCCTGGCGCACGCAGCTCAGCCGCTAGGGACGGCGTAACTCGTACGGCAACTATTATTGCACCTTCATGGCGCTCCCATTGCTGAAGGATTGGAAACTTGCAGCTTTGCCGGACCTTACCTCTACCCCATTGGCTGTGAGACAAAATGCACGATCCGGCCCAATGGCAACGGCATTCGCCTTCACCGCGTAGCAGTGAGCACTCTATACATTGTCCAAGTTCCGCGAGTTGGCACGGGCAATAGGCGCTTCCGGCGTCCACACATTCTACAGGCCGTTTCACCATGGAGCGTGGGGTAACTTCGAACTTCGGTTTTGATAAGAGCTCATGTCGAAGCATGTTCGTCTCCGATGTTTTTCTCTGGCATGATTCTGTTCAGGCCAAGCACGTACGCACCAGCCAGAATGAGGATTATTTCTTCGTAGCATCCAACATGTCCAAAAATCTTAGGAATATTGACCAGAACCCAGGCAAGCAACATAAAAACAATGATATTATCCACACGTGGCATTGCCGCACTGAGAAGAGCCAGTGTAAAGATTGCTAATGGGCACGGCACTCCAGGTAGTGCAATCATGCCATGCCCACTGAGCATACCGAATACTGGAAATAAAAAAGCAAGAATGACAAAGATGAATGCTAAGAATCGTCTCAATGGAGAAACATTGAAGGTAAAATGAATTCTTCTAGCCATAATATCTATAAGAAATAGATAACCAATAGCTAGATACAGAGGGCCAGCAAAAAACTTCGCCATGGGTAGTTCACTGAAGTACATCAAAAAGCAGGCGATACCGTTAAAAATAAATATACTACTTAATATGACCTTGACGATAGCATCAGTTCTGGCTCCCTCTCGCTTGGCAATCAGAAACAATATGCCCAAGTACGCAACGATGATCAGCATCTGCACGATAAATGTGTCATCTCTAAAACTCTGAAGCGTCATCCAGAACGGTTCCATGTTTTTCATATTTGTGTCCTTTTTGACGGCATTCGACACCATGTTGATCCAACGTCATAATGCGTGCCGTTTTTATGAATATATCTTCAGGATCATGTGCAATCTGCATCATTCCAGCTCTAGATCGGAAAAGGAAATCAGCCAAATATCGTTTCATTTCGGCGCGTAGAGCGGGATCAAAACCGACAAACGGTTCATCGAGAAGCAATAGTTCCGGATCCACAGCTAGCGCTCGCGCCAGTGAAACGCGCTGTTTCATGCCGCCGGAGAGTTCCTCGGGCACCGCCTCCAGAAAATGGGCTAACCCCATATGTTCCAGCATATTCGTCGCCTTTTGTCCGGCTTGGGCGGGATCCATCCCCAAGCTGAGTAAAGGTAGCATGACGTTCTGGAGTGCGGTTCTCCACGGCAGCAGACGGGGTTCCTGAAAGACAACACCAATGCGTTGCGCTCCGATGTGGACATATCCACTTGTGGGACGCAAAATGCCCGCCGCCAGACGCAATAAAGTTGACTTGCCTACTCCGCTGCAACCTTGCAAAACTATTACTTCTCCAGGATCCAGCTGTAGGGAAAGGTCACGCAAAACATCATGTCTTGCGTAGGCAAAACCCACCTGAGAAAAAAGCACCAGAGAAGTCATCTTGCCTTCCTCTGAGATGTGTTGTGTCTGGTCAACAACAGCAGAGCCGCCTCAAGAACACCCACCAGAAGCATGCTGACCAGCGCCAAAGCGTAAAGCGCCGCAGTATCCAGATTGGTTCTGGCGATAGCTAAAGCATGGCCTAGCCCACAGGTGGCACCTATAGTTTCCGCCAGAATGGTTACACGCATCCCTCCCCCGAGGGCGATAATGGAACTTGAGAGTAAGGGTGCTGTGATAGCTGGAAGATACACATGCCAGAAGCGTTGTAAGCGGGTAATGCGGTAAACGGCGATCATTTCTTGCAGCCCGGAATCCACGGATCGGATACCTTCCACAACACCTACGTACACCGTTGGCACTACCGTTAGGGCCACAACGAAAATCACCATTTCAGAGTCAATACCGAACCAAAGCATGCCGAGCATGACCACAACTACGCCAGGCACGCTGGAAAGCATCCAGCGGGCGGGGGTAAGCGCCAAACGCAGCTGTTTGTAAAACCCAGCTGCCAGCCCTAAGCAGATCCCCGCACCTCCACCTAAAGCGATACCGCACACAAAACGCTCAAAACTGATGCGGAAGTCATCGCGCCAGAAGTCTGACTGCGAAAGGATGTCGCACAGGGCGATAAGCGTCGCCGCTGGCGATGGCATAACAAATCCCTGACAGCCCCGCGCCGCAACCTCCCATGCTCCTATAAGAACACCGCAGCCCAAAAGCCCCCAGAACATATCAGTGGCGCGCATCGGACAACCTCAGGAAGTCTTCTCCAGGCATACGCCCTCCAACAGAGGCCGGAGAAACTTCAAGTAACCGGGTGAGGAAAAAAGTCGCCATCATCGCTGCGTGGTCGCTGTCCATAATGCGTATGTCGCAAACCCGCTCTACATTCATTCCTTCAAGACTCCTGCCTAAAACAGGAAAAACATCGCCCGTAGTTTCAAGTGCCATGCGGGGGTGCTCCCTAGCATGGCTCACTCCCTCTACATAACTCGTACGGATGGCAGTTAGAGCCTCTTGACTGTCCGCCAGTGAACCAAAGACGGTAAGCGCCCCCAGCGGCATACATGGTGACTGAGGAAACGTTTCGGCCCACAGTGCACGGATATCCAGACATCCCAAAACGGGAATTCCTGAGGTATCAATCTGAATTCCAAGGGCAGACATGGCCTTTCCTGCCGCCGGTTCCACCAAGAAGGCATGCTTTGCACGACCACTACGCAGCATACCCACGGCCTCTAGAGCGCTACCCACATGGCGGGGCATGAAGCTCAGCCCGTGTTTTTTCATGAGTATGCGTAGCACAACTTCCGGCATTTCCCCTGGCCCGAAAGGCAACAGAATCTCCTCCCCATTCAGCATGTCCACGCTAGAAAATTCCTGATTCGTGGAAACAATCCAGGCTGGACCGGAAAATACGGCCACTACAGTGCAGTGCACTCCCTTGTTGTGCAACGCGGCGGCGGACGCCACCGTCATGAGTGCCACGTCCACCTTACCTTTGGCGATGAGAGCGCGAAGCTGCTCCGGTGAATTCCAGGGCGTGAACACGGCCCCTTCCCTTCCTGGTACGTGAGGAGGTAGAGTGCGCATTAACACTAGCGGAATGGCCTCGCGCACGGGCGGACCAGCAAGGCGTAGCGGAGGTTGCGCCGCGACAGAGATAGTCCAGCCCCCGCAGACCACCCAAGCAAGAAGAAGAGCGAACGCGCACGGACGGATGTTCATACCGTGCCTTCCGTCAATGTCCCGGACTTACGCAGGATTGCTACTTCATTTTCACCAAAAAGCATGTTGATAGTTCGCCGTTCCAGAGAGGCGAAACCAGCCTCAAGTGCCAGCCTAGCTATGCGCCCCTCCTCAAACGAAACATCTTGGCCTTCCAACGCCAGAGAGAGGCGGGAAATAACCACCTTCTCCGGAGCGGTGCGCTCTCGGTTCAGTCCCTCGTGCAGACTGACAAAGACTCCACCGGGGTTCAGGGCGTCCAGCAGCTTTTTCATGAATGCAGGGAGGTCTTTCACAAAATACAGGCTCTGACCGGCCCATATGCAATCATAGCCGCATCCAAAGTCGATCAGATTGTAATCACCGGGATAGAACTCCGCACGCTCTTCCATGCCCGCAGCCTCGACCTCCTTTCGGGTCAACTCCAGTACAGGAGGCAAATCGCAGAATGCTCCCCGTAATGCCGCATTACGGCCCATAATAGATAAACCAATAATACCTGGTCCGCATCCAAGATCGAGAATATGGCGGAAATGCCGAAATTCCGGCAGCGACACCGCCATGTCCGCCAGTCTGCGAGATACCTCGCCCTGTTGGTAAGCAATCATGTCACGACTAGATTTTTTCCACAGATCTTTTCCGTCAATACGATCATCTTCTTTTACCGGCTGCGGCCCAGAATAGAGCAGTTCCTTCATCTTGCTGAGATTCCGGTGCTGCATGGCCTGGAGCCTACGCATCAGGTGACCTAGGTAGGTATTGGTTTCTTTGCGAAGATACATTTCGGCAAGTGCAGAATTGGCGTAGACCCCATTCTTTTTTGAGGTAAGGCCGAGAGCTGCCATAGCATCAAGGACATGGGCGAGATTTCCAGCATGCGGATTACCGAGGTGTGCCGCTATACCTTCCAGCGTACCCGTCTTGTGCAGAATATCGGGTAATTCCAGCTCAAGGGCCAGATCAAGCAACGCTGTGCGCACTGAGCCGAGCATCCAGTCTGTGAGGATTGAAACATCCGGTGACGCAGAATGTCCGGATGCAATTTTTTTTTCATCGTGCATACTAAAAACTCCATGAAACAGTTGTACCGAAACTGAACGGATTGCCGTCTTCCACAATTTTGTTGCCATTAGCCACAAGTTTTTTTGTTATATAGTGTGTATCAAAGACATTCTTCCCCCAAATAGCCACGGTAAGATTTTCGCCACGGTATCCGAATTGAAGATTGACTGTATTGTATCCAGGATCGCTAAGTGTATTTTCAGCGTCGAAATACTGTTTTCCAGATCCGAGATATTCCGCTTGCGCAAAAAAGCCGGATGGATGTGTATAACCAACGCCTAGGTGATACGTGAGGTCTGGTGCCCAAGGCAGACGATTGCCGCTATAGTTTTTTCTTCCACCACTGGGAGTGGACACCGTCCACTCGTCAATTTCAGAACGGGCATATCCAACGCCACCACGCAACTCCCAGCCCTCAAGTGGGTATGCCCTGACCTCTAGTTCGACGCCGGAGGTATGAGCCTTTGCAGAATTGGTGAATTTCCATGTACCGATGCCTGCAGATGGAACTTCTTCCCGAACCTGTTTGTCTCTGATGTCAGAATAAAAAGCGGAAACATTGGCTTGTAATTTGTTATCCAGCCAGTGTGTTTTCAGCCCAAGTTCGTAGTTGGTGCTGTATTCCGGTTTATAATAAAATGTATCTTTTGAACTGGCTGAAAAAACATTAAAGCCTCCTGGCAGATAGCCTTGGGACCATGATGCATACGTGGTCAGGTTGTCTGTAACGTCGAGAGAGGCGGAAGCCATGGGAAGGAACTCCGTGTAGCGAAAACCTTTTTCATACGCACGCCGCTGCCCTGCACCGGTTTTATATGTTTGTTCACCGTCTAAGCCCGTATATTCAGCCCGTAGACCTGCCGTCAGCCGAAAGGCATCCGTAATGGCATAGGTGGCCTGCCCGAAAAGTGCCCCCGTTGTTTCCGTGTAGTCCGTATGCAGATATGTGGTTGCAGCGGCCCGTCGGCGAATTCGGTTCATATCCGTATTCATGGAGGTTTTGCCCAAAAAGAGCCCGGCTACCCAAGAAAGCCTCTGCTTACCTACGGAAGAAAAACGCAGCTCTTCTGAGATATTGCGCTGATTAATGCTCATGTCGGACACGCCCAGAGGTAACGGCGTTCTGTCAAGATCAGACAACATCTTGTATTTGTAATCTAAATAGCTGGTTATTGATGTTGTTCTAACATGCTCGCCAGTATGTGTGATGGTGAACGCAGGAATCACAAGATCAGACGAAGCCTCGTCTGGGGCGTCGGAGCGAATTTTATACCGTCCGCTACGGTATGGCCCGGTGGACAAGCGCATACTGCCTATGCCATCGTCACTGTGTGTGGCATCCAATGACATGCGCACATCCAACGCATCCGTAGGGGTGAGTCGTAAAACCACTCGTCCCGAATCAGCCTTGTGTCGTGCCGCTTGATCTTTCTGTTTATATTCGTTGCGGACAAAGCCATCCGTTTGATGGCGAAGATAGCTTCCTGAAAAGTACACCTTGTCCTCAAGCAATGGCCCAGCCGCAGAAGCCCCCAGACGAAAGGTGTTATGATTCCCAAATTCCGTAAAAAGTGATCCCCGTAACTTGTTGTCCGGTGTGCACCGCACAAGGTTGATCACCCCCGATTCACTGTTTCTGCCATAAAGAGTTCCCTGCGGACCGCGCAACACCTCAATGCCTTCCATGTCATGCAGGTAGATGTTCTGCATGTAGGACAAAGGATACGGCACCCCATCCACATAAAGCCCCGCTGGAGAATGTAGCGCCGTATCCCAGGTGGACATGCCGCGAATGACAATTTCATTACCGGAGCTAGTGCTTTTCATATGGACGTTGGGAAACATTTTTGTAGCGTCCTGCAAGGTTTCAGCCCCCTGATTTTCCAGATCGATATCCGAAGCCGTGGAGACGCTGCCTGCAATCTCCCGGAGCGCCTGTTCACGCTTAGTGGCGGTAACGGAGATCGCTTCCAGCGTATAGGTATCAGCGGGCTGCGGTTGTGATTCTGCCGCATGGGCGCTTTCGAATAGAAGAAAATAACTTAGGATTCCTCCTAAAATGTAATGACGCATGGCGTGTCACCTCTCCCCGGCGTGTGCTACTTTTAATTGAATTTGATTTTCCTTTTCATTAAACTAGAAAAAAGAGTCTTGCTAACCGTGGAAAGGTCAAAAAATATCCCCAGCGGGGTATCGCCGGGGTCGTTGAGGAATGTATGGGATTAGGACAAGATTTGACGCTTTTCGCCGGTCCTGGTTTTTACCGAACCTGCGGAACAGATTCTTTTATGCTCAGGCCGGGCCTTGTGTTGCAGCTTTCTCAACTTTCGCCCACAGATCCGTTGCATATGGAATTTGAAATTCAGAGTTCTCCGCTCATATTCGGGTTTATGCTCACTGGATCGAACCATTGTAGCTACAAGCATGGAGCGCTGAGCGGAACAACGCAGTTGCACACCAGCGGAAGTAATAGCATCACATATCTTTCAGACACAGTAGGGAATATGAGGTGCAAAGGTGGCATGCGTAGATTAAGTATTATTATGGATAAAGATTTCCTTTATCCCTATCTTGTGGCGGAACATACCAACATACCAAAGCAACTGGAACGTGTGTTTGAAGGCCGCAAAACAGCATTTCAGTGGATAGGCAAAAACAGCGCTCAAAAAATCCGTCTTATAGCAGATATTGTAACAAGCGCCTATGCGGGAACCCTGCGCAAACTGCATATGGAAATTCGAACACTTGAACTAATAGAAACACAGCTTATCGAATATCTTGCCACCCAAAATGGCTACGAACGGACAGTATCCCTATCGCCATCAGATGTACGACGCATAAAGGAAGCCAGGGAATTATTGGTGCAGGATATGGAAAGTCCACCAACACTTGCGCAATTGGCGAAGATGGTAGGTGTCGGTGAAAAAAAACTGAAGGTGGGCTTCAAGCAGGTCTTCGGTCTACCTGTGTTCGAATACTTCAGGAACTATCGCATGGAGGTTGCTCGCGAACTGCTTGCCGCAGGTGACATGAATGTCACAGAGATCGGTGTGCATATCGGCTACCAGAGTCTGAGTCATTTCAGTCATGAATTTTTCAAGCGCTACGGTGTGACACCTAAAAAATTTCAAAGTGGAAAAGGCAATAAAAATATTCTTTGAGCATAGGGATCGCCTTGTACAATGGTTATCTATTGAGTGAGTGTTTAGAACACAGCCCTACCTTTCTACCTTCAAGGTAAAAGACATGAAGATAGGGGCTGCTTCCGACCAGAATTGAGGCCCCCCTGCTCTTTTTCGCGCTACGGAGAGGCTCCTGAGTAAACAGCCCCGCATGCATGATGCTTTCTTAAAGACCGTCAGATAGAGCGAGATCGGGGCGCGTGGCCCGCAGAATTTCTGAGTTATCTAAAAATGACTACGGCACTTGGGAATGGTGCAGGATGCTTCGCGCCTTCAAAACGTACCCGTCCACGCAAAAAATGAATGTCGCCGTAGGGCATTACAAACGCATGCCACCAAGCGGTATCTGTTCTGGCCGGGAGAAGGCAGACAATGCGCTCTGCGTTTCTCTGGTGTATTTCTTCCACCGCCTTGGCTATCCAGCGGCCAATTTCACGGCCATACGGGGGATTCATCCAACATACTCCATGCCAACACTGTATCAGGCCGTTGGTTGCTGGCGAAAAAAACGTCCTGCACTTGGCATTTTCCCAAGTGGCGCACACATCCAGGGTAAAAGGCCCGTGAGAAAATATCCCACACGTGGAACAGTTCCCAAGGCGTTGCCCACTCCATTTTTTTACTGGAGAAATGCACGTTCATAAGGACAACTCCCGCGCTTTCCCACGTTCCTGGCCTTTATCCTGCGCAACCCCCTTTTGCAAAACGATCCCCACTTGCCGTTTCACCTCATCCAGCCCACGGGACTGGTGCAGATCGTTAAAATCCGTCAGTCCCCTGGCCCGCTCTTCATCGGTGAAGATCGGAGCCACGACCTTGCCGCCGACCTCTTGAGCGGCCTTCTGCGCCAGTTCCACGCCCTTGTTCCAGGGTTCCACGCCGTCCGATGTGCGGCGTGTGTGTTTGTGGTCATTGTCCGCGCAGATGATAATAGCGGCATTGGGGAATTTTTCCCGCAGCTTTTTGGCTACAGGTTCCAGATTTCCCGCGTCAAAGGCCACAGCCACGGGTTTTTCCGTTGCCATGTGCAGACTCGCGCCGGTTGCATAGCCTTCGGCCAGGATGATATCCCCTTGAGAAAGGTCTTTCCCCGGCTCGGCAATCAGGTGGAAGTTGCCGTTTTTCTCCATCCCGTACATGAAGCTTTTTGCACCTTCCGGGGCAATGGTTTGCAAGCCACGCAACTCCTTGTCCACAGTCATCACGGGCACAAGAAGGTTGCCGACCACGTCCTCACGCACCCCGAAAGGCTGAACGCCCTTGGCTTGTAGATAGGGATTCTCGTTTGTGGCCCAATCATAAGCGATCCATTCCGTATACGCTTCCCGCGCCGCTCTTTGCTGGCGCTCCAGAATAAGCCGCTGCCGCTCCTCGCTTTTTTGTGCAATTTCGTCGTGTTGGGCTTCCAACTGCTCTTTGGTCAGCGTATGGCCCGTGGCAACCCAGGTTGTTTTGCCGCTGGTGCTGAAATTCTGCATCCAGCCGGCAGGCCGTTCATCCAGATAGCCGCAGTATGCGCCGTCCAAGTCACCGCCGCTTCTGCCGATGAGTGGCACACGATGGATATGCCCGTCCATAATCGGAGCTTTGCCGCGCAGATCAAGCCCGGCATTTTCCAAAGCCCGCGCAAATTCCTCTTGTGGAAGCATGAACGGTTCCGGCACGGGAGCCTTTTCCAGCGTCATTTCAGGAACCCAGGTCGCCAACGGAGCAATGTCAGTGCCTTCCGGTGCGTACCAGAGCTTGTTATCCTTGTCCCACTTCGCGCCGAACTTCTTTGCCCGTTCCTTTTCCTTGTAGGGAACGGCGAGAAAAGTTTTCTCCTTGGCTGGAGCCGTAGGAACGCCCATAGCGGCTATGCGCTCATCCTTTTCAAGAGATTTGCCGCGTTGCGCGGTCTTTTCCAGCTGCACCGTCTGTCCCGGGGCCTCCTGCTGAAGTTCCTTTTTCCGCTCCAGGTCAAAGACGTATTCTTTGATCCTTTCCGCGTCGCGGCAGGCCCGCACAATTTCGTAGGGGTCTTCTTTCAGGGCTTGAATCCATGACTGCACATAGGCGGCATGTTGGCCGGGATCGTGGCCGATGCCGATTTCCTGTCCGAGCATCCATGAGGCGATTTCCGCCCGCAACTCTTCCCGCGCATACGTTTCCGAACCAAAGGGGCCAAACTCGCGGTTCAGGCGCTTTTCTTCGCCTGTCCAGTGGCCCAACTCGTGCAGAGCCGTTGCGTAGTATTTATCCGGCGCGTCAAAGTTTTCCTTGGGCGGCAGATGAATGGCGTCTTCCATGCGCCGATAGAAGGCCCGGTTACTCTGGTCGTGCTTGATCGCCGCGCCGGAGGCGGCAAGGATGTTTTCCGCCTTTTCTATGGGCTCCCACGCATAGGCTTTATCTGTCAGCTGGAGCGGAGGAATGCCGTCAACCTGTTCAGCGTTGAAGACATAGGCGAAGCGGACAATGGGCTTGTCCAGCTCCACTTTTTCTTTTTCCGGCTTGCCGTCCGCACCAAAGACGGGTTTGCCCTCTTTATCTAGCTTGTCCTTTTCCGCAATGAACTGAAAATAGACTACCGGTGTGGCCTTGCTGCCGGGCAAAATGCTGTAGCCGTGGTCATTGGCCTGTTTCAGCGTCATCCAGCGCGGGTCGTCATAGCCGGAAAGCGCCAGATGCACCCGGTTCATGCCCCGGTACACCGTGCCGGAGACGGGATTGTGGGGAACCAGGGAGGCTTTTCCCAGCGTCCAAGGTACTTGCCACGGGGCCGTTCCTTCCTGAAGGCGCTCAATGATCTTGCTAGCAAACTCTTCATGGAACGGGGGCCGCTTCGGCTTCTGCGGCTTCTGAGTGCCGGTTTTGGTGTTAGCCGACATAGACCACCTCCCCGGAATCGGTGACGGTCAAAAGGCCGTCTTCCACCATGTCGGCCAGCGTAATGGCCTCTTCGGGGAAAGCGCCCATGTAGTCCGCAACGTCAGGGTCAAGCGGGACGCCGTAAATCACGGAATCGCCTTCAATCTGCTGCGCAATGGCCTTTGCCGCAGCGCGTAAATATTCTTTGTTGTGCATGGTCATTTTCCTTTTTTAAGACGGCTAAACCTCTTGCTTTTTATAGAGCTGTGCTTAACTATTAAGACAAGTTTGTTCTTTTCAGCATCCCTGGATGAGTAACCCCACCATAGTGAGAGAAAGGATTGTTGAAGCAGCGGTTAGAGATTCGTTTTGGAAATTCACCTTTAATGCCCGATGGGAGGGTCAGATGAAGAAGACTATTAAATTCTTTACAGGCCTGCTCTTCGTAGGCCTGTTGGCAACTGGACTGTCTGTTGAGCATACAACTTGGCAGGCACAAACAATCACAACTAACAGCATGACTATCTCTCCTAGGGGTGCTTAAAAGAGCGAACACAAGGACTCCTTTCAAGGCCCGCATGTTTCAAGGCATGATGGCCTTTTTCATTTTCGGGCCAGAGCCAAACAGCCTCCACCCGCTGGAGTCTGTCCAACGGAACGAACCCGAAATAGCGGCTGTCAAAACTGCCGGGATGATCGGCCAGCACCAGGGCCATGCCGGGAGGAACGACGCCCGGCATCAGAACTGGCGATATGGAGCGCCCTTGGCTGTCCACGGAACGGATCGGGAATGCGGACGGATCAACAGACTCCCCCGGCAGCGCGGCCAAACGCTTGAGCAGGGGCCGCAGGCCGGAGGGGCAGGAACCAGGCTCCAGATAGCCACGTTCCAAAGCCAGCTCCGCGAACTCACCTTGCAGACAAACACTCACCAGATCGTTTTTCTCTGGAAGGCCGGGAGCAAGGCGGTAGATGCCCATGGGCAGTGACGGCGTGGGATTGAAGCGCAGGCCCACGCCGGAGGCCAGGGCAAACGTCAGCGCGAGCCACACCCCAATGAACAGCGCCCGCCGCGTCAGGCTACGCAACGAAGTACTGTTCACTGAAAGCCTCGTTCTTTTCAGGGGGAGCCGCGACAACAGGCGTTGCCGAGTACCACGCCGCAGGGCGCGGCTCGTAAAGAGAATCCGTTATGCCGCTTTGGTATTGGGGTGTGAGGCCGGGAACCGGAATCTTTGCGCGGGCCGAGAACACAGGGTCAAAGAAATAGAGAATTTGCCGACCGTAGATAGGCGATTGCCCGGCTGTGAAAATCAGCATATCGCCGGGCTTTACTACCTTGCCTTGAGAATCCTTCTCCGGGCCGGGGAGCCTCATGCACTCATCCGGCGTAAGCAGAGGCCGGGCTGTTTCGGAGACGTTGACCGAGGCGTTTTTCATATGCCCGGTTCTGGAGCCAGAGAGAGAAACCTTTTCTTCCACAACAGTGGTTTTGCCCGTCATGTCGGAAAGGGTTTTGGCCGTTTCAATGGTGTTCGGCGCGTAGGCAATACGGACATGGCAGTTTGCCATGAGCGCGTTGTCCTTGCCATACACGGCATTGAGTTGGGCAATGTCTTGAACGATGATGTAGACCTTGCCGCCGTATCCGGCGATATAGGCCAGCGCCTTCTCCATAATCGGGAGTTTTCCCAGGCTGGTGAATTCGTCCAGCAGGAGCAGCAGGCGGTGTTTATACCCGACCATGCTTCCACCGTCCGCAAACTCCATCTTGGCGCAGATGCGGCGCACAATCATATCCACCATGAGCCGCAGCAACGGGCGCATCCGGTCAATGTCCGCAGGAGATATGACAAGATACAGATTCACTGGTTTTTCATGGTTCATCAGGTCATGGATGCGGAAATCACAGGAAGCGGTGTTTAAGGCCACAACCGGATCGCGGTACAGCGCCAGATTGGTCAGCGCAGTGGAAACCACGCCGGAAGCTTCGTTTTCCGCCTTGTTCAACATCTCCCGCGCTGAGCTGGCGATAAAGGTATGGGCCTTGGCTCCGGCATCCGAGCCTTCAGCCTTGGGGAATATCTCCCGCAGCAGGACGGAGTGATCCGTGCCCACCATTTCCTTAAACAGGTCTTGGATGGTGCGGCTCTCGTCAGCCAACATGCTGGAAAGGTCATAGAGGGTTGCCGTGCGCTTTTGCGCGTGACGGGTCATTATGCAGCAATGCAGGATAGCTCCACCGAGCATGCCAAAGGCCGCTTTGCTCCAGTGGTCTTCAAGCCCCTTACCCGTGGGGTCTACCAGCATGGCAGCCATGTTCTGCACATCCGGTATCGCTAGCAGGGTATCAAGGCGGATTTCTTCCAAGGGATTGAACCGGGCGGACGCGCCGGAAGGATCGGAGGGGTCAAAACGCAAGACAAGCTGATCTTGCGATTTGCGCCACCCGGCAGTTAAGGCCCAGTTTTCTCCTTTTATATCAAGAACAATGCTAGAACCTTCCCAAGCCAGGAGCGTAGGCAGGATGAGGCCCACGCCCTTACCTGAACGAGTAGGCGCGAAAACCATTATGTGTTCCGGGCCATTGTGCCGGAGGTAGAGTTGTATTTCTTCGGGCCTGGATTTGAGCTTGCGCAGCAGGAGCGCGGTCCCAGCATACCTTTTCAGCCAGCCGCCCACATAGACGCCCTTGCCCTCAAAGTAGCCCATCGTGCGGATTTCTCGCTCTTCCGCCCAGCGGGCCGAACCGTGCAAGTTGGCATTGGAACGCAATTCTTTCTGAAAGCAGAGCCAGAAGCCGATAATGACAAATTGCGGAAGCAGGAAAAGAACCTGGCTGTGAGCAATGGCCTGCTCAATAAACCCGTAGGTATCGTTTGCCCCGACCCCCTCTTGCCAGACAAAGGCCGACCACGGCGCATACCAGGGAAGGCCGAAGGCGATTCCCCACGGCTGGCCGAGAGCGGCCTGATACTCAAAAAACGCCGCGATGCGCTGAGTCGCCAGAGCCATGCTGCCAAGACCTAGCAGCAGTATGAACGGCAGATACAGCCAGCGCAGAGTCGTTTTAGGAGTTTCTTCCCCCAAACCGTATTGAACCTTTTTCGCAGCCATAACATTCTCGAAATGAGGCCGCCCGCTCACATGAGGACGGCGCGAAGTCGGGGCGCAAGGCTCGCAGAGGGGAAAGATTATCGCTGTGGCCGGTAAGGCCGCTCAAAAACCAAATCTTTTGTCACAATGACGTTGAACTGGTAGCCGGGTCTGATTTCTAGTGTAGGCTTGATGTTCAGGTTTTTTTGCAGGAGTTGAAGCGTGGCCTGTCCAAGTTGTGCGGCCAAGGCGGAACCCATTTCATTCTGGAGGGTCGGTTTGTCGCTTTCGGAATTGCTGTTGTCCAGTGAATCCATTGTGTAGGCCATGCCGCCGGACATCAGGCTCATGAGCACGGCGGAACCGAACATACGGAAATAGTGGTTATTCACCTCATCCGTGTATCCGGCATTGCCCGCCATATCCGAGCCGGGCATGGCTCCAAGGGTAATGGACGAGCCGTCAGGAAACACCACGCGGTTCCAGGCCACCAAAACCCGTTCCTGCCCGTAGATCACGCGGGAATCGTACACGCCGAAGAGCTTTGCCCCTTGCGGCAGCAGCAAATGCTTGCCTGTGGCCGAGTCAAAGACGTTTTGCGACACCTGGGCAATGATGTTGCCGGGCAGGTCGGAATTGATGCCCGTCACCATGACACTAGGGATCACCGCGCCTGTTTTGAGTTCAAACTGTTGCCCGACCATTCGGGAATACGGTGAAATCCAGCTTGCGTCTTTTGCCGCTCGATCAAAGAACGCCTCTTTGTCCTTGTCCGCAGCCAAGTCATAGGATCTTTCATGCAGTCCGGAAGCATCGGACATGGACATGGAAGGCTTGCCAGGAGCAGAGCCAGAACCGTCAGCAGAGCCCGGAGCCGTGTTTGACTGGCTGGCCTTTTTCACGCCAAGGGGAGCAGAAAGCGCGGCCAGGTGAGCTTGCGCCTTCATGCGCCGGAGGTTTTCCAATTCCTGCCGGTAACTGTCGGATTGCCTTTTGTCGGATTGTACCACGATCAGCGGTTCCCGCTTCGCGCCGTTCTGCGCGGGCGTGTCGGGCTGTACCGCAGCGAGCGAGCCCTCAGGTGGAGCCAGGGCGAGGCCACGCCCTTCGACCATGAGCAGCGGTTTTTCTTCCTCCTTTATATCCACCTTGGGAGTGCCGCGTTGTTCTTTTCCCTGGTTGTGGGCAAAGTTCACGCTGTAAACCAGCACGCCGAGCAGAAACAGCCCGGCGAGCAACACGGCGTAGAGAGGCCATTTACTCATGCGGGCGACATCAACCTTTTTTATCGGCTCCAGACTATTGGGGGTAACGTCAGACATGCGCCCCCTATTCCGTAAGGAAGCTGCGGGGGGCGTTATAGGCTTCTCCCGCCGCTTCTTTGCTTTTGGTCACGATCTGTCGCGACTTTTGTAGCAGGGAGCGTTTGAATTCTATCTCCGTGCGGCTTTGCCCGGCTTCCGGCTGGCCGCTGGCGGTGTAGGCCCGCGCAATGGATTTTCCGTTATCTTCACTGTCCAAAATACGGAGATGCAGATACCACGAGGATTTTTCACCTTTCTCGAAAATGGCATCCAACGTGTAGGCTATTGCCAGAGTGTCAGTTTGCGCATCGGGAATCAGGGTGAAGCCCTTTGTGCGCAAACCATTTTCAAAGGCTTGGGCAAATTTATTGCCCTCGTCCTTGGCCGGGACGAGGTGAACGGAGGTATGCCCCGGAGGGTACAGACTTGAGAGGCAGTCCACGGCATCGGCGGCGATAGCGGCAACGGCGTTACCCTCCGGCAAAGGCCCGCAATAGGACCCCATAGGCTCGCGCCCTGCACAGCCCGAAGCCAACAACACCAGAAGCAGCAATGGGAAAATGACTATGCGCATCACTTTTTTCCCCTTATGACTTCCACTTTTTCCTGATCGCCATCCACGCCGACAATGAGCGCGATCCGCTCAAATAAGCCGTCCACAATCATGGCCGAATTCTTCACCCGGTAATTGACCAGCACTTCACGGCTCCCTTTGCGGACGAGCAAAACGGGCATTTCCCCGGACGCGGTTTTCTCCGGCAGCCGGATAACGGTTTGCCGTCCATCATCATATACCCGCTCTGGCTTCCAAGCGGCTTTGCCCTTCACCTCATAACGAAAATTGAGTTTAGATAAATCCGCCTGCTGGCCATCCACAGTGGTGGAGTTCCATTCGCGCTCTTTGGTTTCTTTCTCTTGCCGGGCCGCGCGTTGACGGTTCAGCGAGTCCGCATAGAGGAAGCCGACATAGGGCGTGTGGCCTTTGCGCTGTGATACAAGACGCAGATGGTACACGCGGCGGTTTGTGGTGATCACCGTGGAGCTTTCAAGCCCCGCATCCACGGGCTTGATGAACAAATGCACCCTGGCGTCAGGGCCGGAACCCGCTGAACCCGATTCCACCATCCAGCGGGCCGAATCGCCCACCACGATTTCATTGACCACCTCTCCGGCTTCAAGCTCCACATCCGAAACCTGCATGGGCGTTGCCACAATGGTGGGCAGGCTGGCCCCGTGGACGTACACCACCTTGCCGCCGCCGGACAGAACCGGATCAACATTCTGCCGCGCCCAGTCATCGGAAAGGCTGAGAGCCTTTCTTTCCTTCGGGGTCAGCGGCACGACCTTGGGGCTAATATAGTCGATTTCCTGTACGGATTGGCTGGCGCTCATGCCGTCCAGGGGCGGCGGGTAGCCGGGGGGAATGTCCTGGGCCGCCAACGCGGTTCTTGCGCAGAGCGTAAAGGCAAGAAGCAGAAACAGTATCTTTTTCATGAGAAGCCTCATTCCTGATTGTTTTGCGGTTTGACGTGAGCCGGAGTACCGACCACTTTGCCAGCCGACAGCGCCGTAATGTAGACGCCGCCCGGATTGCGGAGCAGAACAGCGTCCACCGTGGGCGGGTTGATCTGGATTGTCACCGTGGCCTCATAATTGTGGGAATCCAGCATGACGCCCGCATGACTGCGGACGGTTTCAACCCATTCCACCCGGTAGGAATCGGTACTGACCGGCAGCGGCAGCCCCTTGATTTCCACATGCACCAACTTGCCGCTTTTGGCGATTTCATAAGGATTATTTGCTTCGTACCATTGACGCAAAACGCCTTTAGCGCTTCCGGCCATGAAAAAGGAAAGCCGCTCGATCATTTTTTGCTGGAGTTCCACGTCCGCCGTGACCGTGCGCCAATCACTGACGCACTTGGCAATTTCCGCTTGGATCAGCCGCTGCGGGGTTTTGCTAGCCACATCCGCCCGCGCCATAACCGCCGCTTTGCCGAGAGCGTCCACTTCGATAATGTAGGGAATGGTCTTTGTCTGGCTTGCCTGTATGACGTTGCCAGTGATGGAAACGCCGGTGATGAGCAGACAGAGGAAGGCGACCATACGCCATTGCGCGGCACGGTTGATATAAGATCCGTAGCGTTCAAGCCACTCTTCGCGTCCGTCCAGGTAGGGGCTTCCCCCTTTTTCCCGCACGGGTAGTTTCACTTGTGATTTGAAAAAAGGCATAGATACCGCCTTATGTGTCGTTATTCATCTTGGCACGTTCAAGCCGGTCCTGCATTTCAGACCGGGTACGGGTACTGAGGGCTTTTTCGCCGGAAGCCTTAGCATCCTGCCGCGCTCCCCATAGCGATTTCGCCATGTGCGCCGCTTTGCTCAGGCCCCTAGCCCCGTCCATGCTTGCCACCTTGGCCGCGTCTTTCACGCTCTGAACGGTGTTGCTCCCGGCGACCATCGTGCCGAGAGTCGCCCCTCCCACGGCGGCAGCCGAGGCTGTAAGCGCCGCGCCGCTGGAAACGTGGGAACCGTTGATAATGCCCGCACAGACATCTGGCAGGGATTTAACCAGGGCCAGCAGCACCACGGACGCGCCAATGACCACAAAAATATCCTGCAATTCCGCAGTGGACGTGGAAAAACTCTCGATAAAGGCAATGCCCACCCCAAGCACGAGCTGCATAACAAAGAGTTTGAAGGCCACGGCCAGAACGTAGCGGATCGCGTTGACGGCATAATCCTTGAGAAAGGCGCTACCGCCGAAACCGACCAGGATAACAGCCGCCGCCATTGCCACCATTGCTTCGCACTTGATGAACACCACTTGCGCGGAAATGAGCGCGAAGCAGACAATGATCACCAGGGCGGCAATGAGCAGGGCTATGGAGTTGCCCGGCGACCAGACGGAAAGTTTATCCAGCACCAGTTTGACGAGTTGCATTCCGGTCAGGAACGGAGACTCTGAAGAATAGTCGCCGGGGGTCAGTTCCCTGCCGATTGCGCCGAGGCCGTTGATCAGGTTCCACGACCATTCCTTGTAATAGGTGATAACGGCCATGAAAAACCCGGCCATGAGCAGGAGCATGACAAACTGTTTCAGAATGTCGCCAAGCTGATCGCGGTTGAGCGCTGCTTTGATGCCAAGAAAGCACACCTCCAGAATGACCAGCCCGCGGAACACAACCAGGGCGTACCGCTTCAAGGTCGGCTCCCAGGTGCTTGTTTTGTTGTAAAACTCATGCACCAGCTTGGAGACGAAATCTTCATCAGCGGCATGGGCCAGTTCCGGCAGGAGCAGAATCGCCAGCGGAGGGAGGCAGAGCACGGCCAGAAGCAGCAAATATTTTTTCATGGCCGCCGCCTAAAAAGGGTCTGGCTTGGCTTTCGCACTGCCGATCCGGTTTGTTTTCAATGTGTCCCGCCATGCCTCTTGGGCCATCTGGCTTTCTTTCTCCGCCTTCATCTGACTGGCTAAGTTGGACTGCACCTGTGTGGCCATGAGTTCGCGGAGCTGCCGGGCCTCCTGCACCTGGAGGGCGGAAAGCTGGTTCCCCGCCATGATCGCCTTTTGCTGGCCGTCCGGCGTGGAAAGCAATTCCTCAAGATAGGACTGGAAGCGCCCGGCATCCTTTTGCAAATCGTCAAGCTGGTGGCCGGAAAGCTGAAACGTGGCCTGTGAAGCCTGATCCACGGTTGCAGACCACTTGTCCCACTGCTGTTGATATTGTGCGTTGGCGGCTTCAACCTGTGCCGGGCTGGCCCCGGCCAGCTCTTCGAAAAGCGCCTGTTCGGGAAACAGGGAATTGAACACCTGTCCAAGCCCCACAATATCGCCGCGCAGCGTCTTGAGGTTGCCGGAGAGGTTGGCAAGGCGGGTCAGATTGCCTTTGAGTTCATTCACCAGATTGGCCGGGAGTTGCGCGGTGTTTTGCAGCATATTGGCGTACTGCTCGATATTCTGCTGCACCATGCGGATTTGCTGGGCCGTTTGCGTTACGGACTCGTGGTATTCACTGATAAGCGTGGAAAGTTGCTCCATGTTTGTGGCGCGATCCAAAGCCTGCAACAGACTGTTGCTGCAATTCACGCACGAAACAGTCAGGGCATGGGCTGGCGTGGCGAACATGCACATGAGGGACAAGACGGACAGTAACTTTTTCATAGAAACTCCTTGTTATGCCGCGCCGCGTTCCCGCAGCCATTCGTACTGCCAGCCGCCGGAACCATATTCCGCAGCAAGCGCCTGAATCCGGGCAAGGTTCTCCTTGTCGGAGGAGCCGACAAAGGCCAGCGTCTTGGGGCCAAGGGCAAGTTGTACTTGTCGCCTGCCGAGGGGCGAGACAACGTAATAGTCGCGCTTGGGCGTGGCGCGGGCGATAATGTTGATCTGGGTTTCGTTTAGGCCCATGCCCACATAGAGTTCGCGTTGCGCCTCTTGCGCGGCGGTGATGTTGGGCAGGAAGATTTTTGTGGGGCAGGATTCGGCCAGTACATCCAGAATGCCGGAGTTTTTGGCGTCCGAGAGGCTTTGCGTGGCGAGGATTACCGCGCAGTTGGCCTTACGCATGACCTTCAGCCATTCGCGTATTTTCTCCCTGAATATAGGGTGGCCGAGCATGATCCAGGCTTCATCCAGCACAAGGATGGTCGGCGTTCTGTCCAGTGACGTTTCAATGCGGTGAAAGAGATAGGTCAGAACCGGAATCAAGCTTTTGTCGCCCAGGCTCATGAGTTCTTCAATCTCAAAGACCATGAACGGTGAAAGCGTCAGATCGTCCGTGTCCGCATCCAGCAGCCGCCCCATTGCCCCTTGCGCGGTATAGTGCTGGATAGCATCCTTAATCTGGTGTTCCTGAACGATGTGGAAAAAGCTGGTCAGGGAACGCAGATTGTCTGGCTGTGCCGACAAATCCAGCATGGCCGCGTGAATGGCGTTGCGGTGCGTGGGCATGACCGTGATGTGCTGCAACTCCATGAGGGAAGCGATCCACTCTTCCGCCCAGGCCCGTTCCGCTTCGGAATCAATGCGCAGGAGCGGCGCGAATGCCAGACCTCCCGCAAGGCGGTCAGCGTTGCCGAGATTGTAATGCGTCCCGCCGGAGCCGAGGCAGAGCGGAAACATGCTCATACCCTTGTCAAAGGCAAAAATGCGGGCGTTTGCATAGCAGCGGAATTGTGCGGCCAGTGTTGCCAGCAGTGTGGACTTGCCCGCGCCGGTCGGCCCGAAAATCAAGGTGTGGCCGAGGTCGCCCACATGGATGTTGAACCAGAACGGCGTAGATTTATCCGTTGTCAGCACAGCCAGGGGTCGGGAGTTGGACGGATAAAACGGGCAGGGGCAGACGGGAGAACCCGTCCAGACCGAGGCCAGGGGCAAAAGATCAGCCAGGTTCAGCGTATTGACCATAGGCCGCCGCAGATTGGCGTAGCCGTTGCCCGGATGCGTTCCAAGCCATGCTTCCAGGGCGTTGATAGTTTCAACCCGGCAGCCGAAGCCAAGCGTCTGGATGTTCCGGCGCAGTTCCCGCGCCCAATCTTGGAGCTGCTCCTGATTTTCGTGCATCAACACAATGCAGGAAGTCAGGTAGCCAGCCCCAACATAGCCGCCCTGCACTTCGGTCAGGGCGTTTTCCGCGTCTTCGGCCATAAGCAGCGCGTCACGATTGGCGCGGGCGTTGGGGTTGTTAAAAAACTGGTCAAGAAAGCGATACACTTGTTGCCGCCACCCCTTGCGGTAGGAGTCTATTTCCTTGGCTGCATCGTACTGGTCAAGGCAGATAAAGCGGGTGGAAAAGCGGTACTCCAGCGGAAGCGATTCCAAATCCGCGAACATGGCCGGGAAGGATTCTTGTGGCAGCCCGTCAATGGAAAGCAGCGCAAGGTGTTTTCCGCCAAGCCGGGGAATGACGCCACCGACCAGATCATTGCTGGCAAGAAGGTGATCCAGATACATGGCCCTTTCCGGTACGCGCAGCGGGTGCAGATCTCCGGAAACGCATTGCTGGATATGGGATAAAAGGTCAGATTGCGTCCAGGCTTCGCCATCATCGCCATACGCTTCATATTCCGAGAGCCGCTGCATGTGCAGAACGGAAGACAAAGCGTCTTCCAGTTCTTCCAAGGTGTTTTGGAACTGGCCCAGTGCTTTTTCCAGAATCGGAGAAGAAATAACACCCGCCTGAACCTTTCCGACTAGTTTCGCAGTTTCAAAATTCGGCCTGTAGGTGACGGAAAAAATGGTGCTGGTGCTGAAACAGCGGTTTCCACTGAAAAAGGCCCGGCGTTCATCGTCAATGAGCTGCGTCACCGGATCGGGGAAATGCCCTTTCTCCGGCGCGGGGTAGGCCCGATGGCTGCTGCGAATGGAATCCACATGCAGCATCCAGCCCGTCCCGAGCAACCGAATCGCGTTGTTGAACTGTGCGGACACGAAGGCCAGTTCATCAGGCGTGGAGCTACCCGTGTCCTGTCCCCGGATTTCCCAGCTAGCCAGAAACGAGCCGTCTTTATTGAGGATGACGCCCGGTGCGATCAGAGCGGCATAAGGGAGCAAATCCGGCAAGCCTTTGGCTTTGGAGCGGTAATCTATGAGTTTCAGCATGTGAAACCCCCTACAGCCCGCCAGCGACTTGCCTTTGCCGGGTAAAACTCCTGTTGCTTGATATGCCGTAGCCAAACCCGGCTCATAATCGGATCAGCCTTTGCCATGCGCCGGAGCACAAACACGGCAACAATCCAGAAAACGACTGCGGAAACTATGGAAACAGCCGTCAGACCGCCCACGCCCACCAGCAGCGCGATAAGGGCGCTGGTCATCACCAGTTCCCTTTCCGCGCCGAGGATATGGGCGTGACGGTGCAAGGATTGATGGATAGGAAGCGGCCTGCTCATATGACCGCCCCGGAGAAAGAGAAGACACTGTTAACGATGCTGGCAGCAAACGCGATGAAAGAAATGCCAAAAACCACGGATAAAAGCAGCTTGAAACCGCCGCTGATGTCGTCCTTGTTCATGATAAAAATGACGCCGCAGAGGGCCATAGCTACAATGGAAATCCATTTACCCGCAGGCCCGGTAATGGTGTTTACCACCCGTTCCAGAGGGCTGGAAAATTCCGTGATGCCGCCCGATGCCAGCGCCAGTTCAGGGCAGGCCAGCAGGCAGAGGGCCAAAAGGCCGAAGAGGGAAGGGAAAAAAGACAGTTTACGACCGGAAGTCTGAAGGCTGTGCATGACGATCTCCATTGTGGAGGCCGTCATTTCCCGATTGGGGCGGCGCGAGGTTGGGGCGTGCAGCCCGCAGGACGATTCTGCTTTTGCAGCGAGGGCAGAAAAGCTCGATTTCTCCAGCTTCAATGCAGCCCTTTGCCAGAAGTTTTTTGCACTTGCCGCAGCGAAAAGTGCCGGAGCCGTGCGTCTGTTCAGTGCTCATGCGCCATGTTCCGCCTTTACGTTGTACAAATACTCTGTGTGATAGGTGTCCGTTTTCGGGTCAAAGCCGTCCACACGCAGGATGTTGGCTATTTGCCGCCGATTGTCCGGGGTCTTTTCCATGAAGACCACCAGATCAACCGCCCGGCCTATCAACTTCTGCTTGGGGCCAAGGCCCGCTTCCTCAACCAGTTCTTCCAGCCGGGGAAGGGCTTCTTCCGCGCTGTCCGCGTGAAACGTGCCCACCCCGCCCGGATGCCCCGTATTCCACAGTTTCAGGAGTTCCAGGGCGGCGGCGTCCCGCACTTCGCCTATGAGTATGCGTTTGGGAGCGTAACGCATACTGACTTTCGCCAGCTTCCGCATATTAACGTCGGCAATGACCGAAGTACGGAAAAACACGGCATTGGGGCTTTTGGATTGCAGTTCCGCCGTATCCTCTATGATGATCAGGCGGTGTGACGGCGTGAGCGTGGAAACTGCGTCAATGACCGCATTGACGAAGGTGGTCTTTCCGCTGGAGGTTCCCCCCACCACCACGATATTCCAGCGCCGGAGCACGGCGTCATGGATGATTTCAATCACCCGCGCCGTGATGGAGCCGGAGTCCAGGTATTCCTGGAGCGTAAACACGCGGCTGGCCTTTTTGCGCAGCGAGAATGAAGGCCCAGGCCCGACAATGGGCGGAAACGTCCCTTCAAAGCGGGAACCGTCCAGCGGAAATTCGCCTTCCACTATGGGACTCTTTTCATTGACCGTCAGATTGAGGCCACTTGCCACCTGAGAAAGAATCAACCGACTTTGAGCAGGCGGAACCGTGCCGACACATTCATGGTCTTGCCCGTACTTTTCAATCCAGAGTGTACCGTCAGGGTTGAGCATGATTTCTATGACTTCCGGGTCTTCCAGCGCGTCCATAAACACAGGCCCGCAGGAATGGCGCAGCCCGGCCAGCAGCCGGGGATCATCACAAGCCCGTAGCATCAGCGCACCGCCTTCAAAATGAACACAGCCACATTCAACAGCGCGGACAGGCCCACAACCACGGCAGCAAGGGTCACATTGCTCTTGAAGGTTGCAAGCCGGGCCGCATGGTCGTCAAAAACCTTGCGGATGCCTTCAACAGAAGCCGAGGATAGGCTTGTGGAAAGCTGGTTCACCGCCGTTTGCACACCGGCAACATAGGCGTCCGTTTTTTCGGCCATGAGCCGGGTCAGCCCCTTTTCGTGCCGGGCCTGGAGCTTGTCCACTTCCGTCAGATAGGCGTTGAGTATTGTAGCGATCATCAGCGTGGCGTCATCTTTCGGCAGCATCACGTCATGGGCCTTGGACACCACGGAACGGATTTGTTCCAGGGTGAGGCCCACTCCCGGTGCGTTGCCCAATTCCGCTTCAAGAGGCGTAGGAGCGTCAGCTTCTTGTGACATGGCCCCCCCTCACGCGATAGCCGCGTTATTCACGGCTTCCACCAATTCGTTCCGGTAGCGTTGCAGGCGGGAGCGCACCACTATGGACTGGCCGGAATTGATAGCAGTCTCAAAGCTCTGGCGCTTGGCGAACAGAGTTTCCAAGTCTTTGCCGATGGTGGCCTTGTTGCCTTGAGGGATGGTGATTATGGCGTGGAATTGCCCAGCGAACTCCTGATAGACCTTAAATTCCTCAAAGGGGCGGCCATCCATGACGATTTCCCCGAAATAGGGATTCAGCCAGACCACAATGGGCGTTGTCGGAAAGCCGAGGGCCAGGGAACGCAGGCCGAGAACCGTATCTCCAATGGCCTGCCCGCCCGTGATGACCGAATGAAAAAATACGGCGTGTCCGCCTTCTTCCAACATGCCGATAATGCTGTTTTCTTTGATATAGCCGTTGAGAGCTAGGAAAGAGGACGCGCCGTTGTCCACAATGACGTGGGTTTCCGGCTTTTGCTCCATGATCGTGTCGATCAGCGTATCGAACTGGCGGGGGTCAATGTCACCGTTTTTCAAAATATCAAGGCACGTCACCTCAAATTCCTTGAATCCGGCCAGTGTCGCGTTCACCGGGTCGGTATCGAAGGCAGCGACCTTTTTACCGAGCAGGCGCAACACCTGATACAAAATCGACGCAATCATGGATTTGCCCACGCCGCCCTTGCCCTGCTGAATGAAATGCACTGTTGCCATCGCATAGACTCCTATGGGGTTAAATGCCGTCTTCCAGGCTCATTTTGCGCGGGTCGGGAAACGGCTCTTTGACGGCATTGACGATCCGGGGGCCGGTCGGAAGCGTTTTTGACGCTGACGGTTCTGCGGCATTGGCTGATCCTTGATCTTTAGGGACGCTTGGAGCACCAGTCTGAATTTTTTTCTGCATGATCTGGCAAAACGTGACATAGGCCATAGAAATGTGCTTTTTTCCTGTCAGCCGTTCATGGATCAGCTTTTTGGAATAGCCTTGAGCCAGAAGCAATTTTATCTCTTCCAACTGCGCCAGAAATTGCACATAGGCCATTGAGCGCCGCAAGGGCTCATTCTTGGGCATGGCCCGACTCGCAGCCGCGTTGAATTTCCCGCAATTTTGTGTCCAACAACACCTCAATGCGTGAGGGGAGTTCTTCCCCTCTTTCGATTTTTCGCCGTATTTTCCTGTAGTGTCTTGATGTGTATCCAAGTATTTCAGCTACTTTTTCATGCGAGCCAAACTGAATAAAAAGCGAATTGACCGCGTCACACATAGGATTTCTCCTAATTTTTATAACAAGAATTTCTTTTTCAATATACCTTTATTTTCTTGTAGACAAGGTCAAAAAATCCGGGTAGAAAAAACACGCACTATTGCAATTTTTAAGGAGCTGCCATGAATGGCGATCATTTTTCCCAGAAGGTAGAGCGAGCATTTGTAGAGATTGTCATCGAGAGAGCCGAAAGAAAGGGCTTCAAGAAGGGCGAGTTTGCGGCGCAAATTTGGCCGGAAATGTCACCAAAGGCAGCGGCTTCGCGGTGGACTTCCATACGACTCAAGGCGTCCAATACCGGGAAGCCTCAATCGGTATCGATTGCGGATGCTCAGCGCATGGCAGCAGTAATAGGAAAAGAGTTAAGCTACTTGTTGGCGATTGCGGCAGAGCGGGCCAGCGGACAGAAGTGAATATACTGACAAAAGGAGTTGGGTCATGACACGGCAGCAGACGGAAAAAATGAAGGCATACGAGGAAAAGGCGAAAGAATTGGTATCCCTGACCCTCAACGTATGTGAGGAGAGATTGACGCAGCCTGTGGAGCCTACCACGCTCCAGGGGGATGCTTTGGCGTCCGCCGCAATGAGTGTTCGGGAGTCCGTGAATACGTTTATTGCCGTTTCTCGGCTTTCCGTCGAGGAAAAGTAGGTATATTTTTTTGGTCTACTTCACAAGAAATTCTTGTAAAATAAACCATGTTTTCATGACGTAAAATCTGCCACTGTTGCGCTATCAAACACCGGCGGAGCCTTTACCGCCTGCTCGTCTGGAGGAATCAAATGCAGCCTGAAGATTTTTTCCCCTCCCATGAGGACGAATTGGAAAAATATTTGACTGTAGAGCAGATGAAAGCCCGTATTCAAGCCGAACTCAACGGGAAATTGAGCACCGTCCTAGCCCGCATGGACTCTATGCAGGAAACCTTTGAACGGACGCTCGGACCGCTGGCAGCTTCCGTGCAGGAAATTGAGGAAATAAAGCGAAAGGTCAATCTCACGCCCGAAGAGGTTGAAAGGGTCTATAGCCTGAACGCTGCGACCTTGGCTAACAAAAGAGCCAAGGCCGCAGGGCCGCGCTACATCAAGGACGGGGGCAAGATTCTATATCCTCAGAAGGATCTGCAAAAATATCTCAACGAGCGCGAGATATTGACCCATGATGACGATTAACCGGCTTGGTCGACCCAATCCAGAACCGATTGCGGAACTTGCTCAATCCCTTTCTCTTTAATGAGGTGAGTCAGAATGGCGTTCAACTGTTCTATTGTGGAGTCAGCATCCTTGCTTATCAGGTTTTGCGATTCGGTAATCGGGCACAGGTGGGCATAGCGTTCCGTCATGGTAGTGGTCTTATGGCCGACAAGGCGGGCGATCTTGAACAAGGGAGTGCCCTTGATGGCCTCCCAGGAACAATAGGTATGCCGCAGCGTATGGAAAACCACCTTATCGAGCGGGTCAATCCCGGCAGGATTGAGGCCGCATTCGCTGGCGGAGCGGTCAAACGTCTTATTAGTGCTGGAACCTACCGGGATTCCACCCCGGCCAGTGAATATCAAATCGGAAGAGCATTTACTTACCCATTCTTCAAACACCGGCCTGACAGCCTCCGTAATCCGGTAAGTGCGATACTTCGCGCTGTTCCTTCTCCGATAGATGATAACCCCACGCTCCATATCAACGCACTCCAGATGCAAATACTTCACATCCGTTGGGAAAAGGCCCGTTTCCTGGGATACGAAATTGATAGTGTCCTGATCAACTTGCCCACTGGTGAAGATGATAATTCTTTTCCGCCGCTCCAGGGCTTCCGTAAAGGCGTTCCAGGCTGCATCGTTCAAGGTAATGCTGCGCCGTCCGGTTTTGCCCCGGATCTGCCAGACCCGCGTTTCAGGTTGCAGGTCATGGATCTTCGTCCCGGTGACTTCGCTCAACCGAGCGCCAGTATTCAGAGAGATAGTGGAGATCAAAAACCATTTACGGCTGTGCCGGTTGATGGTTTCCAAAAGCAGATCCGCTTCACTTCTGGACAGAAACCTAGTGCGGGCGTTGTCCACCTTGGGCATATCCACTTGTTGAAAGGGGCTCTCCCCCTTGAACAGCCCCCATTTCTTGAGTTTGTTGATCACGTTCCGCATGTCGCCCAGGATGAGGCGCACGGAGGCCGGAGCAAGCCCCTTTTTGAGCAGAAAAAGTTTGTAATCCTCCAGTTCCAGAGGAGTGATTTTGTCCACGGGTTTGTTAGCGAACAGCGGAGCCGTATGAACGCGGTATCTAAGCGCAATGTCATACCCGCCATTTTTCAGGTTCGGGAACCATTTCTCCTTAAATACTTCATAGCCTTGGCCGAAGGTGATCCCGTTGCTCTTCTTGGTTCGCTTTGGCGTTTCGCCGTTTCGTGCGGCAACCATGAATTCGCTGCGCTTATCCGCCGCATACTGCGCGGTAACTTTTTCGCTGCGCCATCCGACCTTGTGCCAGCGGAATTTTTTGTCCTCATCTCGGTAACTATAATAAAAGCATTCGTCAGGCTTGCCGTCGAAGCGTTTTGTATCGCTAACATATCGATATACCCCGACAAACTTGGTCTTAATCATGCCTTTCATTTTTCTAGCTCCCTTATAGCTAGAAACGTATTTCTAGCTTTTTCTAGCACGTTTTCGAGCATGCTGCGGGGTAAATTATGACCCGCTGTGAAAAACATGAACTCGAAAGGTCTTGTAATAGCAACAAAAATGAGCCACTATTATATCTAGTGACGTGCTGTGATGGTAAGGGAACTTTATTCGTAATCAGTAGGTCCACGGTTCAAATCCGCGTGCTGGCTCCATAGATTACAAGGGGTTACATCAAAAGATGTAACCCCTTTCTCGTGACTGTCCGCAAAACTGTCCGCAAACTGTCCGCACGGCCTTTTTGCGGCTAGGAAATTTTGCTCCCCTTTTGGAAAAATACAGCAACATACGGACACACAAGGCTTTCCCTCGTTGCCGGTTTTTCTTCTTCCCTTCGTTGCTCCCGCAATACGCTACAATCCTCGGCATGTTCAGCCAGCGCCCCTTCTAAAAAATAAAGGCCAGCAGCAAGAAAGAAGGGCCGGATTGCACCCCTTCTGAGATGGCATAAAGCACACCCCAAAAAGGCCGCAGGTTTGGTGTGGGTGAGCGCGTTCTTTCCCGGCACCGGCCTTCGGGCAAAAAGAAAGGGCATGGTATCGTCCCATGCCCTTCATCCCCTCCGGAGGCGTTACGCTGCCCGTTCTTCCGTCAGGCGTTCGACCGTGCGCCGTGCGTACTCTTCCGAAAGTTCAATGTTGATGCTCTTCCGTCCCGTTTGGCTTGCCGCAAGAGCAGTCGTCCCGCCCCCCGCAAAGGGGTCTAAAACTGTCCCTCCCTCCGGCGTGATTTCCAGCAGCTCCCGCACCAAGCCGATCGGCTTACTCGTCAGGTGGTTTTTCTTCTTGTGGTCAACCGTGTACTGGTAGATTCCGGGCAAGCATTTCCGCGTGTGCCGGTGCAGTTTTCCCTTACAGCCGTAGATCACAAACTCGCTGTCCCTGCGGAACTCCCCGACCATCGGCCTCCCGCTGCCCTTGTGCCAGACGACGATGCCACGCCACAGCCAGCCCGCCGACTGCACAGCGTCGGTCATTGCGGGCAACTGCCTCCAGTCCGTGAACAACAACAGCGGACTTCCCTCCCGCGCCGTCCTCCAGCATTCCGTGAGCCATAGCGTAGACCAGAACGTAAACGCCCGCTGATCCCTGTTGTCCCCCAGCATCGGCGGGTAGGTCTTTACCGTCCTTGTGTGCTGATACTTGACGCGGGGATCGGCTTGCCGGGCGGAGAGGGTCATTCCTCCGGAGGAGTACGGCGGGTCCGTCAGCACGGCGTCAACCGAGTCGTCCTGAAGGTTCCGCAAGATGCCGAGGGCGTCCCCCCGGAAAAGGGTTGTCGCGGCATCCTGAAAAAAAGGCTTCATGGTCCCTCCCCTGCGGGCGATCATGTCGCTCTAGGTTGGGACTCGCGGCCCTCACAATGTTGTCGGCATGACAACGCGGGCACCGGATTTCAAGCTCCACGACCTCGCCACGGCAAAGGAGCTTTCCGCAATGCCCGCATCGGATTCCTTTTTTAAAGGATGGTCTTTCATTATTTCTTTTGTAGTGTAGCATATCCTATCCATTAAAAAACTGATAATCAATTCTCAACGGGTTGTATTTTGACAATCTGTGAAATAGGAACTAAAGGTTTATCACTATCGATATAAATAAAATCACCTAGTCGTAGGCATTTATTTAATCTTATTTTTTCTCCAACACTTGTAATTATAACATATTCTTTATCTATTTTGGCATAATCTTTTCTAACTACATAAGAATACATAATAGAAATAAATATAGTTGTAAAAAATATTAAAAAAATAAACCTATAAAAACAATCTATACACTTTATTATATATAAAAAACATACACATAGTATATACATAAATAAAAAACATGTTACCATATGCCCCCAAAAGTATACCATAGAAATACAAATACATATACCTAAACATATAATATATTTACGATAACTAAAATATAGTTTATAAAGCTCTTTTTTAAACTTTACAATTACATAATGTATTACTATAGATATGAAAAAACTCCACAAAAAAAACATCAGAAAACATTCTATAGATTTTTCTGTAAAAAATTCTATATTTAAAAAATCCGATACATAATTAGGGAGCATACTTTTATTTGTTATGCCAAAAAAATAAGATACAATAAGAAATTGAAAAGAAAGAAGTACAAAAAAACACGATATCTCATTTCCAGAAATAGAAAATGCAGCACTTTCTTTATCGTTACTGTTGTTTTGATTCATATATTACTCCTCAATCATGGATATAATGATTTTTATATCATATAGTAACCTCCTGCAATATACTCCTATGCATTTCTGCACCTTTCCTGTGCCTTGATACCACTTCCCCCTGCGTAATGGTTCCCGCATCCGGATGATCGTGGCTGGCGAGCACGTCCAGAGCCGCCAGCACTTCATCACAGAAGCCCAGAAACTCCCCGAAAACGGACGTCCCGCCGGACTCTTTCCCCGCCTTGAAACCAATGGTCGAGCCTGAGTTGATCGTCACCTGCGCCGCCGTGATGGTTTTCGCGCCGCCGATCGTCTCCGTGCTCTCTCCGGACACGTCCGTCTTTTCGTCCCCGGTGATGGCGCTGGACTTTCCCTTGCCGATCGTTTCCGCGACACTTCCCGCGACGTTCGCCGTGCGCTTCCCTCCCACATCTTCGGAAAAATCCCCGCCCGTGGTGTCCGTGCGCGTCTTTCCCGTGGTGGTCGTCATATGCGCCCCGGCTGTCGTGTTGATGTTGCCGAGGGACGCCAGATCAGTCCGCGCCCCGCCGATGAGCGTCAGGTTCATGGCTTCGACCTGTTTATTCCCGCCCACGGCCTCGACGGAATGCTCCCGCACTGTCCGGGTTTCCGTTCCGATAACGGCGGTCGACTCCTGAGCGGACACAATGCGCTCCCGGCTTTCGTCTTCGATACGGGCCTCCGTTTTCCGGCTCCAGTTCCCGTCCGCGTCCGCACGCTGGAAGGTGGTAGGCGTGCTCTGCCAGAGCTGTTCGCCTTGCGCGACGGCGGGCAGGGATACCCCGAACGGATAGACCTGCCGGATGATCGGATGGTCGGGCCGTCCGTAGGCGAAGCCGACCACGACCTGAGCGCCGGGTTCCGGAAAGCTGAACAGCCCCTTTTCCTGCCCGGCCCCGCTCTGCACTGGCAGGGGAACAGCGGTATAGACTGGAAAAGCCGGATCAGGTTCGCCATCCGGGGTCAAAATCTGAATGTCCACGGCAAAACGCGGGCGGAACCGCTCCGATGCGGCCCCCTCCCCCGGAGCGTCCGCCACGGCGACAACCCGCGCATAGCGATCGAGGTGCAGTCCGGCCCCCAGTTCAGGAAACAGCGCAATCATGGCCCGCTTGATAGCCTGTTTCATGCGTCCTCCCGCGTCTTGAGGGTCATTTGATGCCCGGACAGATGAACCAGCGTCACCCGTTCGCCGTTGAGCACGACGCCGGGCCGCATGGCGGGCATGGGCGGACAGCTTTTCCCGCCGTCCGCCGTCACGTTCCGGAACACGTTTCGGGGAAGCTCGACGGGGCGCGAGGGCCAGCGCGAGTCCTCCCAGCTTCCAAGCCAGACGGAGCCGTCCCCGGTCGCCTGCCAGATGTAGTCCGAAATCTGGAATGCCCCGCCGATGTTCGCCAGTCCTTCAAGCCCTGTCCCCAGCATGTTGAAAGCCGGAATCTTTGTATCCATGTAGGGCCTTTCGGGAAAGAGGAACCGCAAGCCCGTGGCGTTCGCGTACTCCGTCAGAACGTCACGTAGGGTCGGGTGACGCAGGGCAAGGGGGATCGCCTTGTCCATACGTGCGGACATTTCGCGGCACATGAGCCGGGCCTGCGTATCGTCAACAGGCAGGTACCGCTCGACGAACCCGGCAAAAAACAGCGTGTCCGCATCGTCGACGCCGTATCCCATCGTAAACAGAACTTCCCCTGAAACAGGTTCGGACGTCGCAACCTGAAAGACAGCCCGTCCCGGCGCAGACAACTCCAGCCGGACGTCTTCACTGACAAGGGGCAGGCTGCCTGTAGGTGTGAGGAGCCTTTTGCGGATTTTCATTCATAGTCCCCGATGGCGTCGTTCGCCTTTTTGAGCAGCTTGTAAATCCAGCCCATTTCCTTCTCGGCCTGCTCCGCCGGCGCGATAGCCCCTTCCCCGGCTGCCGGCGACGATGACGCCGCCGTAAGCGGTTTATCCGCCTTCCGCGCTTCCGCCCGCTCCGGGACGGACTTGTGTTCAGCCAAAGTAAAAGACACGTTCCAGCACCGCCTCCCCTCCTGTTCGTCCCAGCTCACCCGGTCAGCAAAGATCACCTGCCTGATTCCGGCGGCGTTCGCCGTGGTGTTGGTGATTGTGTAGACCTTTCCGGACTCGCCGGAACCCTTGGCCTCTGAAATACGGATAAGCTCCCGCAAGTCAGCTTCGTCCTGATAGCGGATCTGCGTCGTAACGGTCAGGGTCTTGCCTTTGGTGCCCTTGTCGGCTTTCGTCGTCGAGCTGGTTTCACCGGACGCATCGGCCTTCTTGAGCTGAAAAGCTCCGGAAACGCGCAAGCCGAAACCGGGCACGGTGTAATCGTCCAGTCTCAGGAACATCATGGGCAGGAAAACCTCCTTGAAAAAATCGAGATGGGGCGCGGGCCCAAACCAGATCAACGCGGCTGTCGCCTTGTTCGCGGGGGATGCGGGCGGCGTCACGAGGCGCAGATCACGGCCTATTTCGTCCAGCGTCCCCGTCAGATAGCTTCCGAACCAGCTTGCGCCGGTGCCCTGTATAGTGTCTTGCAGGTCTTTGACTTGCTGCAGCACGCCGTCGAGCCGGGCCTGCATCCGTTCCCCCGCCTGTTTCAGCACCTCAAGCGGAGAAAGGGCCGCCGCCTTCACGCTTTCGATCTGCGCCAAGAGCGCACCGGCGGTCTTCGTCGTCCCCGCCCCCTTGCCGGACGTCCCCGGCGTCGAGGGGAACCAGCCGGGATAGACCGGCGCGGTCGGGATGACGAACTTGTCCAGCTCCAGCGTCATAAGCGACTTCGCCCGCCGTGCTGCCTGTTCGACATCCGGAAGGGGGAAGACCTGAGAAAAGGAACGGAGGGATTCGGAAAACGAGGCCAAATCCGGGCACGAAAACAGGAGCACAACGGCGGCATTTCCATCAAGCATCCCGGATGATGCCGCACACCGTTCCCCCAGAGCCGCCAGCGCCTTTTCCGGGGTGAGCCATGCGTAATCCCCGGCCCGTTCCCCGATGCCCTGTTGCCACGGATGCACGCACAGAGCCTGAACCTGTCCAGCCATCATGCCCTTGAACTTGTCCCGCAGGCTGTCCGCCATGCCCGCGAGTTCCGCCGCGTCCGGGATATTGTTCGGAACCTTCCCGGCAAGCGAGAGGACAGACTCCGCGCCCGACCGCATATCCGAAAGCGCCCCCTGCACCGCCGGGGTAAGGCTGTCCGCCAGTTCGGAGATCGACGCGGACGGCGCGAACGCTACGCCGTTCCAGAGATCGAAATTCGTGGGCATGGTCCTCCCCTGCTACTGTTTTTGAATCAGACACAACGCATAATACGGGTTCATGACGCTGATCGCCTTTGTGGTAATCGTGTGGCTGTGCCCGGAGTCGGTGAGCACATGACCATGCGCCGCTGTCGTGACCGTGTGCGTATGCCCCGGATCAGTTACACCGTGTCCGTGCTGTCCTCCGCTTGCCGAGTGTGTATGGCCCGGATCGGAAACGCCGTGGCCGTGCCCCTGTGAAGACCCATTGGCACCAACCAAGTATTGCCCGTCATTGCCAGTAGATACCCATCCCCGCTCTCTGACGTCTTCCTGATAACGACCGACAAGGCCAGTATGCACGTTCTGGCAGTATCCCTGCCGGGTCGTATTCGTAACGCCCCATACGGAATGGGGATGGCTCGGCATGGTATTTGTAGTCAGCGTTGTATTCTGAACCGTCACGCCCGCTTTTGCCGAACCTGTTGTGACGGAAATGGATGCGTTCTGGATACTGATCCCGGTCTTGGCGCTTCCAGCCGTCCCGCTGGGGCTGGCATTGGCAAGGCTGATCCCGGTCTTCGCCGTCCCCGCCGTCACTTCCGGCGTTACAGAAGCAGCGCCGCCCGTAGCGCCCGGAGAGTATTTCCCACCCGCGCCGATGATAAACCGATCCCGCAGATTCGGGGTGCCATTCGTTCCGTCGCACAAGAACCAGCCTTTAGGGATATTGTCAGTCGTGCCGCTCCACATCAGGATGACGCCGGAAGGCACCAGAAAGCCGGACATTTCAACAAGCCGCGTCTTGATCTCGTTGATCCAGCGTACAGTCTGGGGGAACGCCATTACAGCACCCCCAAAAGTTCGCAACTAAAGGTCTCTCTCTCTCTCTCTCTCTCTGCATGAGTTCCTCCTCCCTACGCCTTGACCGGAAGGGCAGGTTCAACAGGCCACGGACATGCGGGGTCGCCTTCGCCCTGCCACGGGAATCCCGGCTGGGCGGGAAGATCACGCAGGGCTTGGCGGTATGCCAGCCACTCTTGATAGCCCGCATCGGTAAGGGCCGTCTCTTCTCCATTGTCGAGCTGGTCACGGTGCCGCTCGACGATCCACGCGCTTTCTTCAAGACGGCGATCGCGTTCCGCTCGGATGCGGGCGGCGCGGGCTTCCGGCGCGTTGTACGCGGCGACGCGGGCGGCTTCGGCGGCGGCTGCCTCGTCTTCGAGCCGGGCCTTTTCCGTTTCCCATGCGGTAACGAACGGGGCCACGTCTTCCGCGTAATCCCCCTCAGTCAACGGGTGGTTCATGTCGTCAAGGAACTCCATGTGCCCCTCCCCATTGTGCCACTGGACGGCATGGAGGTTTTCCGGTGCCGCAAAGTCAAATTGCAGAGCCTCTCCTTCGACTATGATCAAACGATCGGAAGGGACTACCGTAACGTGCTTTTTCATATCCTCGCCTTTCGTTAAAGTTTCTTGATGTAGAACAGGGCCACATAGGGCGGCATGACGTCGATCGCCTTCGTGGTAATCGTGTGGCTGTGCCCGCCGTCAGTGATGTCGTGACCGTGCGCCGCTGTCGTGATCGTATGCGTATGCCCCGGATCGGTGATGCCGTGACCGTGCTGCCCCGCGCTTGCAGAGTGTGTATGTCCGGGGTCGGAAACGCCGTGCGCATGTGCCCATGAGTTGCCCGTATTGGCAGTTACGGTATCTCCACCATTTGCTGCTCTGTCTTCAAAGCCTGTTGCTCCAAGATGCGCGTTGGTATGATATGTATGTCCGTGGGAAGGAAGCGTGTTCATATCAAGTGTTGTGCCTTGAATACCGATGCCGGTTGCAGCCGCACCCGTAGTGATGGCAACAGAAGCATTCTGAATATTGATCCCGGTCTTGGCGCTCCCCGCCGTCCCATTGGAGCTGGCATTGGCAAGGCCGATCCCGGTCTTCGCCGTACCCGCCGTCACGTCCGGCGTTGCCGATGCCGCGCCGCCCGTAGCGTCCAGCCCGTATTTTCCGCCCGCGCCGATAACGAACCGATCCCGCAGATCCGGCGTGCCGTTCGTGCCGTCACAGATTGCCCAGCCCTTGGGAACCGCGTTGCTGGCCCCATGCCAGAGGATGACGCCCCCACTTGGGACAAGGAAAAGCCGCACCTGCGAAAGGTTGTTCAGAATCTCATTGATCCAGCGCACTGTCTGGGGAAACGCCATTATCGTACCCTCACCGCGATGTCGTATTCCACAGGTATATCGTCATGCCACTGAACAACGGTCGACATGCTGCCCTTGTTCCCAACTTCCTTATATTGGGCGTGCGCGGGGTCTTCCCCGGCGCTGCACTGTTCCCCAGCAAGGTAAACGTCCAGCTTTTTCGAGCCGACTTCATACCGGGGAACCGTCCAATCCGTGTTTGCGGGGATGACCGCCGAACGGGTGCCCCCGTATGACAGCAACTCGCCTTTGGGCGCGGTCAATCCCGTCAGCACGCCGCCGTTCTTCCGGCTGTCCCCGAACGCGGGCGGGCGAAGATCGATGACGTCCCCGGTCGTGTTGATGGTGGCGAGCTGCACCCTATAGTGCATGAGCCCGGTTTCATCGGCGGCGGTTCCCACCTCCGTCTCCGGCTCGACCACCATAGGAGAGGCGTAGGCCACACGATCGGAACCTTCCGGCTTCAAGCAGACGTCAAGCCAGACGTCCGCAGGCGTAAACGTGGCGACAACGGGCATGGACTCGACCAACTCGGCACGTATCCCGCCGATGTAGCCGTACCCGGTCATGAGCGCGTACTGTCCGCCGTTCCGTGTCACCTTCCAGCCGTCTCCGTCGAACCAGCCCATGCCGTACAGGTCAAAGTTCGAGAGGCGCTCCCTCTCGTCGATGCCGCCCAGCCGCCGCGTGAAGTCGAGCTGCCAAACCTCCGCGCTGATCGTGATGCCCGTCAGCTCACGCGCTCCGGAGAACTCGATAAGGAAGTTGCGGGTCAGGTTGTTGCCAGCGGCACCAGTCGCGCTCGAATACTTCCGTTTTTCCAGCGTCGGGAACGATGCCGCCGCGATAAGCGTTTCGTACTCCGAGCAATAAAGGCCCTGCCAGTTGAAAGACCAATCGCCTATATCGCTCCCCAGCAGCGCCGAGTACACAACTTGGTTCGGGTTCACATAGGCCCGGTATTCCTCCGGGATCGGATATTCATAGACGACATGCCCGGTCGGAACCGTGATGCCCGGCGTAAGCGACTCCGACGGGTCGAGTCCCGGCACGTTGGCAAAAACAAACGTGTCTATGATGAGGGGCTTGCCCTCAGACTGTAGACGGGCCGTAAGAGCCTCACCCGCCGCAGTCATGACAATACTCATGCACGCGCCTCCAGCGTGTTGTGGTTGTGGTCAAAAATGCCAAGCCCGGATGCCCGGCCAGCCTTCATGATTTCCTGAGCCACGGCGCACACCGTCTCGCTGTTGTCGTCAAAGGAGACGACGCGCATGGTTTCCGTCATGGGGATGCGGGAAATGAAACGATACCGGCGGCATGTACGCCCGTAATCGGCAACGATAAGCTCAAGCACGTTCTGGACGTCCGGAAACGCCGAGTCGTCTATGCCGATGCCGATAACGTCCCAGTCCTGCCCATCCTGACGCTCTTCCTGCGCCACCTTGCCAAGTTCGAGGCGCCGGAAAATCCTTTCCCAGCCCGCAACCTGCCCCGCATCCTTGGCGTTGGCGTAGGCGTGCTTCACGCGAAGCCGGTACAGCCTGTCCGCCTCTCCCACGGTTCTGGTTACGCCGCGCTGCCACGCCATCAGATCGAGCATCCTGTCCGTGCAGGTCATGGGGTCAAGCTGTTTGAGCGGGAAGCGCGCCCAGTCCCCCACCTCTTCCCACCAGCGGCGGGAAGCCCGCGCCAGCGTGCGCGTGTGCTTTCCGTCCATCCAGAAGGGAATCTTGATTTCGGGGAAGTCTTCGCTCATATCCCGTCCCCCAGCCTGACCGTCAGGCTCCGCAGGGTCGGCAGGGACAGTTCCGACACAATGTCCTGCAAGCTGAACTCGACAGAGCGCAAATCAGGAAACATGGCGTGCAGCTCATGGTCGAGCTGGGAAAAGGAAAAACGCGACCGGGGAAGAGTCCGGGTAACGTCAACGTCGAGGTTTTCCCGGAATGCCGACCGAACCGCGTTCTCAACGTCCGTCCGGAGGGCTTCCCGGCGTTCTTCACCGCAAGAGAGCTGCGGGTACACCGTGACGGTCAGTTCCACGGGCAGGTCCGGCATGGCGAAAAAACGGATGTCGTCACCGTGCCCGTGGTTTCCCGACTCCATGATGAAGGCATTGACGCTTTCGACAAGCGACGCGGGCGGGATGCCCGATTCCAGCATGAGATACCCGTTCGCGGTACCGGGGCCGCGTGGCCCGTCCTTTTCAAAGTAGACGTAATCGGCCCGGACGCCGAAATGCTCCGTCACAATCTGACGGTATCCCGCGTCATGGTGATACTGCCCCACGGCCTGAAACTGTGCGCGGGCACGCAAGCGGAACGCCTCGTCGGTCTCTTCATCAGAGCCGGGGGACACAAGCCAGTCGTCGCCATTCGCCACGGTTACGATGCCGGGCACGGGGACGGGCAGGATCGAGTAGTACCCCGGCCCCAGGTTGGCGGCGGCTCCGGCCTGTTCCGCCCGCACGTCGACTTCAAGCCCCAGTTGGCCTTCAGGGATGACGGCGTCCCGGAGCGTCGCCACACGGTGCGTCACCCCGGCAATCGCGGGGCTTTCAATGATGGTGCCTTTTGGGATCGTCAGGTTCCCGGACGCTTCGGCCCGCGTGAACAGGACGGTTCCTTCGGCGTAGGTGGCGGGATGCCGCTCAAGGTCGACCCCCCAACAGTAAATATCCAGATAAGTGCCCGTGGCGAACTTGAGGAACGTATTCGGAAGCGCATGGCGGACAAGCAAGCGGACGAGCCACAGCGCAGGAGCGGTCACAATGGCGGAAACGAGCCGCCAGAAGGGGCTCCATGCGCTGTTGTTCGTGATCTGCGATCCCTCCTCCGCGTTGATCGTATCCCAGCGCCCCCGCATCCCGGCTTCCGTGGTCGGGATACCGGCTTCGGAAAGCATCTTTTCAAAAATCTGTTCGGACTCCGACATTTACGCCTCCAGAGCAAGGGACAGCGCCCCGTAGAGTTCCGTTTGCGCCGTGAGCCAGTAGACCCCCGGTTCGGACTCGCTGATCTCCGTGGTTCCGGGGATGATCCGCTCGTCGTCGTCAACGGCGATACTGATTTTTATGAGGCAGGATTTCCGCTTCATGGGGTCGCGGTTCGCCAGCATTTCCGTCAGGAGCCCAGACTCCCTGATCATGTGGACAATATCCTGCGCTATTGAAGCCCGGCCCGTGACCATTTCGGGGATGCCCCCGGCGTCGGGCGTCAGGTCGTCCTCCGTAATCAAAAGATCCCGGTATTCCTCCATGCTCTCCCTCAATCAAAGGACATGGCCATCGCTTCTTCGACCTTTTCCCGCGTGACCAGCCCCTCAAAGTTGAAATACTGCGCCCCGATCGTCATGGTCTTGTTCTGGCTGCGGTTCGTGTTGCTGTTGTTCAGCGTATTGTAGATGCTCCGGGACTGCGGCGCGGGGATACGCGGCATTTCAAGAGACGGCATCCGGGGCTGCGTCGGCGCGGATACGGCGTTGATAAGCTGGGGCCTGTACGCTTCGCGGACTCCCGCCCGCTCAAACCGCGCCACCTGCCCCTGCGCCTGCATGACGGTTTGCTGCGCGGGGCGGCCCATGACTTCACTCTGCCGCTGGAGCGCCTGCGGCGCGGACTGTGCGGGAACGGAGGGAACGGGAGAAGGAACCCCCATGCCGTACAGCTCATAGCCGACCAGCGCCTTTTCCGCCTGCGCCTGATACTGGGGGGATGCCGTGGCCCCCTCTTCGCCCGTGAACGTGGAAGCCTCCAGCGGCTTCGTCAGCTTGTAGTATGCGGAATCGGACTTGATGAGGCCCATCTTTTCGAGCACCCAGCCGATGCCCTCCATCAGCGTACGCAGGGGGGCCGTGACAAGGTTGATCGCCTCAAGCAAAAACTTTCCCCATTCGCCGTTGGAAAACGCCGAAGTCAGGCGCTCCCACCACGCGCAAATATCCTGCACAACGGCAATGATGGCCTGCCCCCACCATGTGTCCCCATATGACGCCTTGAACTCTTCCCAATTCGAGACAAGCCACGCGATGCCAGCCACAGCCAAAGCTGCGCCGTATACGATGAAGAGAAGCGGGTTTGCCAAGATCGCGGCCTTCACCAGCGACATGATTTCAAGGAACCATTTCAGGACGCCGCACAGCTTCCCAAACGGACTGATAATCCCAAGCACCCCCAACTTCATCAGGCCCGACGCGATGGACGCCAGCCCCATCACGCCCGCGAATACGGTTACGGCAAGCGCCGCGTAGCCTATCCACCGGGCAATGTTCGGGAACTCTTCGATCGCCCACAGGATTTTCCCCATGAACACGTTGAAGACGTCGACAACATCGTTGAGTGGCGGCAGGAGCTTCTGCCACCATGCCACGGAAACGGTATTGATCCCCGCCTCCAGCTTCATGAAGGGGTCAACCATTTTCCGGGCCATATTTGTGGCTGTTTCCATGCCCTTGATTTTGCCGAGGTCGTCTATGTTCTTCGCCAGCCCCGCCGTGTCCTGAATGAGCAGCTTGAGCATCCCCACGGCTTCATCGGAACCGAACGCTTTTTTGATCAGATCGGAATCCACGACCTTATCAAGCGCCCCGTACTTTTTCTTGAGCTTTTCGAGGATTTGCAGGACAGGAAGCATCTTTCCCTGCGAGTCCACAAACTTCATCCCCAGCTCTTTCTGCGCGTTGCCAACGCCCATAAGGAACGCCTTGTACTTCGTCCCCGCTTCCGAGCCGGACATGGTCGCTTGCAGCTTGCCGAGGATCGCCATCTGTTCGTCAAGGCTGATCCCCGCGCTGGTAGCGTTCGCGCCGAGGGATGTAAACGCCGAACTCATTTCATAGCCGCTTGTCTTGAACACCTTGATGGCGTGCGCCGTCTTGCCCGCCATGTCCTCAATCCATGCGGCCTTGCCCTGCGCTTCCGCCTGCTTCTGAAAAATGCCGTACATGGTGCCGGTGTAGGCGGTCATGGTCGAGGCGTCGGCCTTCGTCGCCTTTGCCATGACCGCCGAAGCATAGGTAAAGGACGAGAGTTCCTCGCCGGTCAGCCCGGCAATGCCGGACTGAATGGCATAGGAGGCGTCAACGAACTCCTTTGCTGTGCCCCCATAACTCATGGCGTAGCGTTTCGCCGTGGCGTCCAGTATCCGTAATCCCTTGGTGTCGACATCGAGCGAGGAAACCTCCGCCAGCGCCCGGTTCATTTCCAGAGCCGGGGACACCAGCGTCTCCACGGCAAGCCCGGCACCAGCGACGGCAAGCGCCCCGCCGCCGATCTTCCCGAAAGCGGCTCCGGCCTGTTTCTGGGTCGAGTTGAGAACTTTCTGGAGCTTCCCAACAGGCCCGGACGCCTCGTCACGGACGCCAATGCTGAACATGAGCTTTTCCAGCTTCCCCATCAGGTTCTCCCGAATGCCCTTGCAATGCCGTTCGCCACGGCAAACCCCATCTTTTCCCAGTAGTCGAGTTCAAGGAAAAGCGCCTCAGCCATGCAGTCCTCGTCCTCTTGGCGACCGGGGAACCAGCGATGACACAGGGCCATAAGCTGCCCCAAGTCGTTGCTTTTGAGTTCCGCCGCCCGCCGCTCTACTTTCCCAGCGCCAGCGTCAGGTCAGGCTGGAACTCCTCAACAACGAACGACGCGATCTGAACCGCAAAACCCGGCTGTTCCAGAAGTTCCTTGAGGGCGGGCCTGCTGTCTTCAACCACACACCGCATCAGAAAGTTGTGCGCCGGGGCGATCTTGTTGGAAAGGCTCAGTTCATTGATATACTTGTTGTATTTGTCAGTCGTGACTTCAAAGGTCAGTTCGGCTTTGTTGGCGGTAAGCGTGATGGTCTTCTGCATCATTGTCCCCTTTTGATGATCAGTTGCTTTACGTCCTCGATCCGCGTGTCGAAATGCTGCCGCAGATCGTTAAAGAGCTTTCCCAGTTCTTTCTTGTTGTTGTAGTTCTCGGCTACGTGAACCTTGAAGGCGGCTATGTCCCGTTCGTTCCTGCGGCCCATGCGATGCAAATAGAGGAACGCCCCAACAAGCAAGGGCCAGACATATTGTCCGAACACTTCCAGAAGTTGTTCCAGCTTCACGGGCTTACCTCTTCGAGCCACAACGCCAGCGCCCCGGCGTCGCGTTCATCCATCCACACGCCCTTCACCCCGTTGAGCGTCGCCCGCGTCATGCTCGACAGTACGGGCCGCGTCGGGACTGTCCTTTCTTCCCAGTTGACCGATGAGCACGCCGACAGGATCGTCAGCAACGCGAGCACGGAAAAGAGCCTTCCGGCGTGCCGCCAGTTCCGCCTTTGCCCATGCCCAAACCTCAGCAAGCAACGCGAAGATGGCGGCGAACCTCTCCACATCATTTCCCCGTTTTGCCGTCCGGAACGGCGTTTTTGGCCTTTCCGAAGTTCCCGCCGAATTTCGCGGTCACGGCGTAGATGATCTTGTAGATGGCGGAACTGGATTCAGTCGGCGGGGCCATAAGCGTCTGCGCCAGAGCACACACGGCGATGCAGGCCGCTACGATAAACCCCGCCCAGTTTTCGCCAACAAACTGGGCAAGAGCGTTGAAAAATTGGGTTTCCATCAAACAGACTCCGGGTCATAGGTTCGCTTCAGCCAGCCGTCGAGAAAACAGCGCTGCGTTTCGTCGCGGGCCGCAAGGTTGACGTAGTGCATGGCCTGAGCCGCATTCAGGGCATGAACAAGTACGGCCTGCGTCGTGCGCTTCTCAATGAGCACGCGGAGGGCTGCACGGGTACGGTTGCCGAGTGCCCCGTCTTCTTGCAGGTCAGGAAAAAGCGCGGCCTTCGCCTTCTTGTTGTAGTTAAAGGCATTGCAGATACGCTGCAGGTAGCGGGTGTGCCCGCCTTGCCCCAGATTGACGACCTGCTCGTACATTTCGTTTGCCAAGTCCTGCGGGATGTCGTCAGAAGCAAGCCCCAGCGAGTTGAACAGGTTCCGATAGAATGCCGTCACCTGCTCAAGAAGTCCGGGAATCTGGCGCAGGTGCCGGGTAAAGGCCGCGCTGCCCTGCCGGAAACTGGGGTGATCCTTTTCGGCGTCAACCAGCTTCCACAGCACCAGACCGGGATGGCACCTGCGGGCGATGCCGCATAAGGTTTCCCCACCGCGATCGTTCGGATGGTTGGCGTAGCCGCCCTCCCAGACGGCGACCGGCGCGTGCGCCTGTGAAAAGTCAGCCATTGCCGTTCACCTCCACATTGTCCCAGTATTTGGCGGGATCGGCTTCCCTCAGCGCCCGGACTCCAACGCGAGGGCGTTTCGAGGATTCCTCATGTTCGATGCGTTCAGCCGCCCGCCGGAGCTGAGAAGCAATCAGGCGAAGCATGACGGCGGACCCCTGCCGATCGCTTTCGAGGCCGTCCGCTAGTTCGGACAGTGCCGCCGCGCTATCAAACACGCTGGCGATCGGATCAAAATCCTTTTCCATTACAGCCCCTCGGTTTCTTCGGAAGTGAGATACGGAACGCCGTTGATACGGACAAAATCCGGCGATGTGACCACATAAGGGATGGTGAACTTGACCTTTTCCCCGCCCTTGGGGTCGAGGTCCGCCAGTTTCGAGACTTTCAGCTTGCAGCCGAACGCCTCGATCTTCGATTCTTCCCCGTCTCCCGTGCTGCCGTAAAACAGGATGTCGAACTCAGGCAGGCCACGGAACGAACCGGCGTTTCTCGCGGCCTCGGTAACAAGTTTCAGGTTCGCGGCGTCGACCTCGATTTCGCCGCTTGCCCCGACTTCCCCGTCCGTCCAGCCGTTGGGGATACCGTTGGTCTTGGCGACTTCCGAACTGTCTTCAATGTCCAGAGACGCCGATTCGACGTGTACGAGCATGTCGCCCAGATAGACGTCAAAGTTCTTTCCGCTCAGTCTTTGCATGATGCCCCCGCTATGCGTAATTCGTCAGATCAAGCATGAGGTTGCAGGTTATCTTTTTCGGGCAGTTGTACGGACGCGCCGCCATGTACAGTTCGACCGCACTCTTGCTCGTCCATGAGATTTCAATGTCCCCATCCTCCGGCGGATAGATTTCGCCGGGGAACGTCTGCCCCAAGATGGTCGTGGCACGGGACATTTCCCGCAGGGGGCGCATAAAGTAGGTTTTGTTCTGCGCGATGCTGGCGGGCGTGCTGTTGAATTGCCGGTTGGCGATGCGGGCCACAGCCAACGGATAGACCTGCCGCATACACTTCTGGATGACACGTACGTTTTCGATGACCTGATAGTCCCCGCCGGGCACGTCCAGAACGGTTCCATCGGCCCAATAGGTTCCGGAATAGTCCGGATACCACTGCGGCACGGAAAAACGGGCCTTGTCGAGATCGGAAAGGACGCTCATGTCCAGCCGCCGCCCGTCGACGTCGACCGGGCGTTCCGTCCACTCCCCGACGAGCGCCCCGGTAGCAACGCGCATCGGAGAATCCGCCACGGTGACGGCGGCATTGCACAAACGACCGGCAAGCGTGCCCAGCTCGTACCCCCAGATTGAAGGCGTCACGAGGCAGGTGTCGGCGGCTACATCAGCGGTCAACGGCTTGATCGCCGTGGCATAGTCCGCCCAGCTCTGCGTCTCAGGGTCAAAGGCGGGGGCGCGTCCACCGAACCAGAGCGGACGCATGTACTTGCCCATGATGGCCTCGCCCTTGGCTTGCATGGCCTCGACGTCTGAAACGGCTTTGAGCGGCTCCGTCAGGATGACGCCTTCAACGCTGGCGAGTTCCATAGCCACGTCAACGGCGTCGGCCCATGACTTGATCCCGGATTCCAACGCGGGGTTGTAGACAACGGCGCAGGCGTTCCAATCCTGCCCGGCGTTGTTCCGGGCGTACTCAAGCTGAATCCTCAGATCGGCGGCATCCCCCAGCACGGAGTCCAGATCCGTATCCGTGTTGAGCGTCAGGAGCTTGCCGACGTCCTGCGTCCCGGCCCCGACAAACAGGAGGTAACGCTCGACGGCGGGCAATGCCCCTTGCATCAGGTTAAGGTTGTTTATGACGACAGTTCCGATACTCATGTGTTCTCCTACAGCTTGCCTTTTTGGGCGATACGGTTGAGGCAGTCCTGCGCCACCTTGTTGATGATTTCGTCCGTCTGGGCCTGCGTCACGCCCAGAAACTCGCGGGCGGGAGGCGCATCGTTCCAGCGCTGTTTGCCCCGCGCCTTCCCGGTCAACAGGATGCGGAGCGCAAGCCCTGCCCCGCCCAGCGTCATGTGTGTTTCAATCCACCGGACGGTCACGCGATGGAACGCCTTTTTGCCCCCGGCCCGGTATCCGTTCCTGACGAGCAGCTTTGCCTGTTTGCGCGTTGCCGGGGCGTTGTAGTCGGGCGTCCCCCGCTGGCGGCGGATGCCCGCAGGAGTCCAGTCTTTGCCGACCCCGTGCTGGTTCCTGTAAGCCGCCGTGCCCCACAGGGCCTCCTTCCATGAAACCAACACGCCGCTGTCGGGGCCTCCAATGACTTCCAGCCTTTTGCCGATTGACTGCAACAATTTCCGTTTGTCCCGCTTGTCCCGGCGGGGCGGGAAGGGCACACCGTCGACGGATTGCTGGCGGCGTATGTTCTTCCGGCTGTACTTCCTGACCTCGCGGCCCATCCTCCGGGCGATGTTCCGCCGTTCACGGCTCGAATCGGGGGCCAGCGCGTCAAGCTGGCGGGAAAGCCGCCCGGTTCCTGAGACACGGATCGTCAGGTTCACGGCTTGATCCTTCCGGTCATGCCCGTAATCCGCTCAACAGCGCAGACGGGGACGGGGGCCACACTCCAGCGCCGCCCGTCAAATTCAAGCTGGCCTGACTCGTCCGGGACAACCTCGATCGGTTCCTCGAACTCAACGGCAAGCTCAACGTCCGAAGTCTCAAAATCGTTGATCTCGATATCGATCTCAGGGTCTTTCAGGCCGTCGCGCCGATCGTCATGATCTTGCAGCCATGCCGCCACGAGTGCGGTCAAAAACAGCCCGTCTCCGGCATACCGCTCAATGCTGATCACGCCGTCATATTTGAACAGGCAGACTTCGATGCCGTGCCCAATGTTACGGCCCGTCAACAGAATTTCACCTTGATCGACGAATGCGCTTACTTTTTCGCGCTCAACTCCGGTGACGCTCATGATGTGTTCGACAAGCGCCGTCAGCTTCAACACTGTCCCCCCCTAGATCAGCGCCACGTCGACGCGGCTGCATCCCAGCAAGTCCGCGATGGCGTCATGGGCAAAGGCAAAAAAGGCGTCCGCCGATTCGCGGCCCTCTTTCGCGTCATTGTTTGCGGCCTCCCTGCGCTCGATTGTCCGGAACTGAGCCAACAGCAGCCCCTTGGCGTGCGAGAATACAGCCCGCTGGTAGACCAGCATTGCGGCCCCCGGAACGCCGCCGAACGGTACGGCCTCAAGCGAGGCGCACCCCTCCGCTTTCCGCGCTTCCGCCCATGCCGCAAGCTGGCGGTTTGCCCACACCATGCCCAGACGGAGGTGATCGGACACAAGATCCGCCGCGTACTCTCCGGGCAAACGGTAGAGCGTCAGGAACAGGCGGACGGACAGGGACGGAAACCAGCCGTCATTCCCGACTGTACCGTCAGGCTGTTCCGTGCTCATGGCATTGAAAGACATGGCGCTCCTGTAATGGCCCCGGCCCTGCCCGGAGTACGGCGCGGACGTTCCGGCTGTTCCGGGCGGACGGGGCTGGTTGTGGGGTGGATTGACCTTTACCGTTCGGCGGCGCGCTTCCATGCAAACGGAAACAAGTTCCGTTTGCGCGCTTGCCTTGTTCCAAGCGCGCTACGGCGCGCGACCGCTTCGGGTTAAGGAACTTTTTTCAACAGATCGTCCAGTACGGTTTTGACTTTCGCGCCTTTTTCCTGCGCCTGCCTCAATACGGCGACGGCTCCGGAAACGTCCCCGGACTTCGCCAGCGCCAGCCCGCGCAACTTGAGGTAGTTGGCGGCGAGCTGATCCGGCACGTCCCAAACCAGTTCCGGATCGGGATCAAACAGACGATCGAACACCTGCCCGAAAAAAGGTTCCGGACTGCGCCCGGCATCGTGTTCCGCCTTGGCCCATTCGAGCGTCCTGAGCGCGACGAGCAAGGGCACGGACGACTTGAAACGGTCGGGAAGCCGCTGCCCGTGCTCCATGCACCAGCCAGCAAGATCAAGGGCGCGCTCGATGAACCCGCAGTCGAACAGCCAGACAAGGGCATAGCCCAGCAGGTCGTGCGTCTGTCCGGAGTCACGGAACCGGTTGATGTACTCGGCATACTTGGGCAGGAGCGTATCGCGCTTGAATACGGCCTTCCGCTCGAACGAGGCGATGCTGTGCAGGGCCTCCAAGTCTTCGGCAAGGCTTGCGGATACAAGCGCCGCCGTCTGGTTCGCGGCGAGAAGCCCGGCCTTTCCGCTGGCGATGACGGACGGGGAAACCACAGTTTCACCCTCGCCGTTCCCGGCTTTCGCGGCCCGCTGTCGGGCAAGCATCAGGCTCATTTCTAGGCCCCCCCGCCGGACGCGGCCTTCCATGTCTTTTCGCCATAGAACACCACGGCTGCGGGTTCGATGCCCACGAACTTTTCCGGGACTTCAACGACATATCCTTCGTTGCGGGAGTTGAAGTCTTCCACGCGGTCTTTCTTGGGGTTGTCGAGGATATGACGCCGCCAGCTTCCGTCCTGCACATAGATCGACAAGTTGTCGTAACTGGTGACGACAAGGCCACGGGCCGGGAAGTTCGAGGGGCTTTCCCACGGCAGGCCACCGAACGAAACCAAGGCGGAATTGATCGCCGCCTTTTCCGTGGGCGTGCGGCCCATCTGGGCAAGCAGAGCGGCCTTTTCGCGGGCAATGAGTTCCGTCCCGATGAGCGCGACAAGCCCCGTCCGCATATACGTGGGGATGCCCTGCACCAAGTCGTTGACGGCGACGTCAAGGTTCGCCCAGTCCGCTCCGTCTTCGGAACCGATCCGGAGTTCCCCGGTCGTCTCGCCTTCGGCAAGGATGTTCTGGGGGATGGCGTCACGGATGTACTGGAGCCAGCCCTTGTTGACGTCCTGCAACAACGGGTTCGACGACAAATCCGTGGTGTCAGCAGCGCTCGTGCCGTACCAGCCGACAAGCTCCCTGTCGTTTGCAATCCGCGCCTGCACATACCGGGCGTAGCGTTCAGCCATATCGGGGAACTTGGCCCATGCGTCCATCGTCGCGTAGCGCATGAACACATCGGAGTTCGTCTGCCTGAGCTGGTACTTGTATGAGACAAGCCCCAGCACGTCGCGGGGGACGCGCTCGACACTGTCCTTCGTGGTGTCGGAACGTCCGGACACGGGGCCGGACGCGCTGCCGAGCACGTTTTCCCCGGCGAGTTCATCCACCGGCACGATGTTGATCTTGGGGAGGAACGTGGACTGTTCGACAATCTTGTCCTGCAAACGCTGTTGCAGGGTCGGTTCGACCGCGAACTGGACATTCATGGAAGGCACGCCGTAGCTGGCGGCGAGCTTGTCACACATCTGATTGAATTTCAGGCGGGTATTCTGTCTCATGGAACCTCCTAAAGCAGCTCCGCTTCGGGGGCGGGGGCCGTGGTTTCAGGCGCGGGGGTGCCGGGCTTGGCCTGTTCCATGCGCGACCGGAGCGCGTCGAACTTTTGGGAGAGTTCGGAAACAGAATCCCGCAACGCGGCGAACTCGCCCTGCACGAGCTGTTCCGGGCCGGATTCCGGCTTGTCTTCCTTCTGCCGCTGCGTCATCAGGGCGTCGAACTTTTCAGACAGGCCCGTCACGGCATTGAACAACGCGGCGTACTCTTCTTTCGTCATGTCTTCCTCGTCATGCGCCGGGGATTCCCCCGAACGGAAAAAATGAATGATCTTCCGGACAAGTCCGTATTCCTCAGCCGAAAGAGCCGGATTGTCGGGGGAAAGGGAAAACGCGAGGCCGGGCAGGACATGGCATCCGCCTCCCTGCCCGGAAAACCGCATCATGGACGTGCCGAGGCTTGCCGGGCTGTCAGTCACGCCAAGGCCGGTCAGGTAGGCTTTCCCGGTCTGGGCAAAATTTTCCGTGACTTCGATGCTGAAAAAGAGGCCCTGATTCCGGGTGTTCTCATAGATGTACCGGTCGTTCGGGCAGAGCCTCCCGGACAGCGTGACGACGCCGTCGGCGTCTTCGGCCCTGAGTTCCAGAACATGACCGAAGTTCCCCGCCCAGCGCCGGTGCTCAGGCCAGAGCAACGCCGTGTAGGTGTCGGGGTTGTAGGTTTCCGCCATCTGGGTCAGCCATTCGGGTTTGATTTCCCGACCGTCGACGCAGGGGCCGGACTGCGCGATACGCACAAAATCGGTGGAAAGGTTCGGTTTGCTCATGGGCAGAGCATAGCCGACGGGCCGGTTCATGCAAGAAAATCAATTCCGATTTCAATGAGATAGGAATTTTTAGGCATGGCAAGAGAGGGGCGTATGTGTATGCTTTCCTCATGAAATCCACACCTAGATCATGGCCCGAAGAAGTCAGGCAGGCGGCCCGTTCCCTCTACCTGCGCCGCTCTACCGTGGGGGAAGTGTCCACCACGCTCGGCGTCCCTGTCCGGACGCTCTACAACTGGGTCGAGGCCGGGCGCTGGGATGACCTCCTTTCCCATGAGGGCACGGAGGAGGCCACGGCCCGGCGGCTGGCGGTACTGATTGAGCGGGAGGCGAAACAGGCGGACGACCTCAGAGAGATCGACACGTTGGTGACGACCCTCGAACGGCTCCAGCGTCTCAGGCTGCGGGAACGGGGACTGGAAGGCGTGGCGGAACGGGAAGAGGGCAAGGAAAAGGCGGGCGGGAAGCGGAAAAAGAAGCTCAAAAACGATGTGTCGCATCTGTCCGAGGACGACTTCACCGAGGCGTTCCATAAGCGATTCTTTCCATACCAGCGCGAGCTGCTGGAAACCCGCAAGCACCGGAACCGCTTTTTCCTCAAGTCCAGACAGCTCGGCTTTACATGGTATTTCGCACAGGAAGCCTTTGAAGACGCCTGCCTCACGGGTGACAATCAGATTTTCTTGTCGGCAACCCGCGCCCAGTCCGAGGTTTTCAGGTCGTACATCGTCGACCTTGCGAAAGAGGCTTTCGGCATTGAGCTGAAAGGGAACCCGCTGGTGCTGCACACGGCGCACGGAACAGCTACCCTCTACTTCCTCAGCAACAACAGCCGGAGCGCCCAGAGCTATCATGGACACGTCTACATTGACGAGGCGTTCTGGGTGCAGGGCTTCAACAAGCTGTACAAGGTCGCCACGGGCATGGCGGCACACAAGAAATGGCGGCGCACGCTCCTTTCGACGCCCAGCGCCGTCACGCACGAAGCCTATGACCTGTGGACCGGCGACCGCTTCCAGAAGCGGTTCAAAACCAAACGGGCCGTGTTCCCCTCCCCCAAAGCCTTACGGAAAGGCGCGGTCTGTCCCGATACCTTCTATCGGAAAATCATCACGCTGGAAGACGCGATCGCGGGCGGCTGCAACCTCTTCGACATTGACGCCCTGCGCCTTGAATACTCCGGGGACGAGTTCCGGAACCTCTTCATGTGCGAGTTCGTTGACGACACCCAATCCGTGTTCAAGCTGTCCGATCTCGAAAAGTGTTATGCGGACACGGAAACATGGACGGACTTTGACCCGAACGCGGAGCGGCCTCTCGGCAACATGCCGGTCTGGGGAGGCTATGACCCGTCCCGGAGCCGTGACGACGCCAGCTTCGTCATCGTAGCCCCTCCGCTCAAGGAAGGCGGCGCATACAGGCTGATCGCACGCTACAAATGGCTCGACAAGTCCTACCTCTGGCAATCCGAACGCATCCGGGAACTTGTGGGCCGCTACAACTTCCAACACATCGGCGTCGACGTGACCGGCCCCGGCATCGGCGTTTTCGAGCAAATCCGCTCTTTCTTCCCGCAGGCAACGCCGATCCTTTACTCCGTCCAAACCAAGGCACAGCTCGTCCTGCGGGCAAAAGAGCTTATCGAAGAACACCGGCTCCAGTGGGATGCCTCACAGAATGACATTGCCCACGCTTTCCTTACCATCCGTCAGGGAACCACGGACTCAGGGCAAATCACCTATTCGGCGTCCCGGACAAGCTCGACCGGACACGCGGACGTGGCATGGGCCATTATGCACGCGCTTGAGGCGAAGCCTTTGGGCAGACAAAGGGGCGGCTGCGTCATTGCCGTCTGACAAGAGGAAACATGAAGAGACAGAAAGCGGAACCAAAGAAAACGGAAGCGACGGCCTTTAGCTTCGGAGATCCGGAGCCGGTCTTGCAGGGCGGGATTTATGAGTATGTGGGTATATGGCTGCTCGACAACGGGCGGTACTACTCAACCCCCGTCCCCCTGTCCGGACTGGCGCGGCTGCTCAAGGCGAACGCCTACCACGGCCCGATCCTTGAGTTCAAGGTCAACATGGCGATGCGGGGGTTTCGACCGTCCGCCGCCCTGTCCCGCAGGGACATGCACGCCGTCAGCACGGACTACATGGTTTTTGCGAACGCCTACCTCCAACTTGCCCGAAACTGGCTGGGCGAGGTCGTCAGGGCAAGCCACCTGCCCGCCATCAACATGCGCCGGATGCGCGACCCCGAACGCTACGGCCTGCTGCTTCCGAACGGGCAGTTCCACGAGTTCGGGGCCGGGGAAGTCCTGCATCTGAAAAACTATGACGTGTGCCAGACCATCTACGGCTTGCCGGGCTACCTTGGAGCCATCCAGTCCATGCTCCTCAACGAAGACGCCACCCTGTTCCGCCGCCGATACTACAAAAACGGCGCACATGTCGGCTATATCTTTTACAGCTCCAGTCCCGCGCTGGTCCCGGAGGAACAGGAGAAGATCAAAAAGGCGGTCATGGAATCGCGGGGCGTCGGGAACTTCCGGAACATGTTCATCCATGTACCCAATGGGCGCGAGAAGGATATACAAATCCTTCCCGTGGGCGACTTCTCGACCAAAGACGAGCTGGAGCGGATAAAGAACATCAGCCGGGACGACATTATCGCGGCGCACCGCATCCCGCCCGCGATGGCCTCCATCATACCGACGAACACCTCCGGGTTCGGGGACATAACCAAGGTTGACGCCGTGTACTTCCGAAACGAGATCGTGCCGATCCGGGAGGTATTGCTGGAAGTGAACGAGGTATTGCCCCCGGCGCTCCGCGTCGCGTTCACTGACGCAAGCCCTGAAAACCAGTAGCGAATAGGAAAAAATCCCCCTATACTCTACCGAGATTCAAGGGGGAAAACATGAGAGTATATTGTCCTGTATGCGGGCATGTTTCGAGAATCTGCACCCGAACGAAACTGTCCGCGATACTGTCGAACCTGTACTGCATCTGCAACAACCCGATGTGCGCTCATTCGTTCGTTATGGATCTCGCCTACAACCACACCTTGTCCCCATCGGCCTATGACTTGCCGAAAGACATTCGGGACAAGCTGCCGAAGACAAAATCCCGCAGGCAGATACAGCTCCTTTTTGAAGGCATCGCATGACAAAGGCCCCGCAATGCGGGGCCTTTTCTTCATCAGCAGGAAGCCTGCCGGTATTCCTGAGCGGCACGGACAATCAGCCCGGAACGGGTAAACCCGTATTCCTTCGCCTTCTTGTCTATTTCGTCCAGAGCGGAACGGGGAACGGAGATCGTTACCTTTACCGGCACCATATCCAGTTCCGGGGCGGCTACAAGCTGATAGACCGTATCCGCCGGGGTGCTCAGGCCATCCAGCGCCCGTTCTTCCTCCACCTTTTTCCGCACGGCCTCCAGCCCGGATGGGGCAGGAATTTCTTTCCTTTCCGCCGCCATGTCCTGCAACACCAGCCGCAGGACGTCTTCCGCCATGAACATGGCCTCTTCCAGCGTTTCGCCGCCGGTAAAGCACCTCGGAACATCCGGGAAATAGACGGAATACCCGCTGCCGTCCTCTTCGGGGACGAATGCCGCAATATAATACTTTTTCATATGTTGGCCCCTTCATGGGGGGAGTTGCCTCCCCCCTGCTCAGGTTACTTCATCTTTATGCCGGACTCGCGCTGAATGCTTACGAGGGTACCAGTCGGGATGTCCCGCCCCTTGTGCCGCCATATGGGGATTTTCTTTTTCCCGTCCGGGCTTACGGCTAGGGTATGGTTGGTACCTTCTTCAAATGTCCATCCGGCCTCCGCCAGTTTCTTTCTGACCTCTCGTTCCGTGGTCATGTGGCCTCCCGTTGAAAAAAGATATACGTAATTTTTTACGTATAGTCAACTTTTTTACGTAATAAATTACATCTTTTTCTTTTCTTCCGCTTCCAGCGCCTCGGCGCACCGCTTCACATCGTCAGCCAACAGGACAAGCAGGCAGGCGAACCCGGCCCGGTCTTCACTGAGCAGGCTTGAAAGGTTGTGCAGGGCTTCCGCGTCCTCAAACAAGGCCGTGATCGGGTCAAATTCCTCACTGCGGTATGACGGCATAACCTTCCCCCTCTCCGGCAACAGGTGACAGGGCGTCAGCCATACGCGAGACGTCCCCGGACAGCCATTCAAGTTCCAGCCGGGAAGCCGCCAGCGACTCGCCAGCCAGCGCCAGCAACGCGGGATCGCCCGTGTCGATGCCTTGGCGAAGCGTCGCCAGAGCCGCCGCGCATGAGCCGCGCACGTCCGCAAGGTCAGCCAGAAGCCGGGCAAGCCCGGCGGCGACAGCCACGGCGTCCGCGTATCCGTCAGGTTCGTGCGGGATGCAGTCTTGTCTCATGCCGCCACCTCACGGTTGAGAATGCGGCGGCACCATGCGAGGCCGCGATCGCAGTTCTCGGCAAGGGCTTCCGGAGACGGCGGGAAGGATTCCGCGCGGAACTGAGAGGCCGCAACGGATACGGGCGCTTCCCGTCTGGGAACTCGAGGTTTCCCCGTCTTCGCATTGGAAAGCCATGCACGCAGGAAGCGCCAGACATTGCGGATCGGCGTGCGCTTTTCGGACTGCCAGTCCCGGATGCGGGTTATCTCCGCCTGCACGTCAACGTCCGGGAAGTCGCGCTGCAGCGCCTCCAGCATATCCACAGGGACAAAAAAACCGTCCGTCCCGATCTGATCTTCTTTTTCCCTTTCCTGTTTCTTTTCCGATTCTCCGGTGGGTACGGATACCGTATCCGCAGGCGCAAAAATATGCGGGTAGCGGTCGCAAATGGCCCGCCGGATAACGCAGGAAGGCACGGTCGGGAACAGCGCCCGGAGCGACAAAAGGAGCTTGGGGCTGGTCGTGCATTGATGCCGGACAAAGTTGCATACCCAGATCGCGCCGCCGTCAATCAGGACTTTGCCGTCCCGCTCCAGCGCGGCGAGGCCAGCGGCCACGCCCTCCTCCGTCAGCCCCGTTTCAAACGCGATCTTGCGCCGGGACACGGTGAGGACGCCGAGGTTGTTGGTGTGGGGGGACGAGAACAGGTAGACGTACAGCAGCTTGTCCTGCGGCTCCATGCCCTCGACGTAGGGATCGTTCCAGAAGTCCATGCGGATGGTGCGGTATGTCGCCATTACGCCACCTCCAAGACCAGCTTGTTGCCAGCCAGCAGCCACCACACGCGGCGGCGCTGGAACGGCAGGGGCAGTTCTTGAAGGGCTTGTGCGGCGGCCTCTTCGCCGTAACGGGTGAGCTTGTGGACGAGAAGGGACAGGGGGACGCGCCCGGCGCACCTGCCGGGGCGGGAGAGAAAAATGGTTGCGGACATGGGAACCTCGTTTAGTTGGGGTTTGAACGCCGCACATAAAAAAAGGCAAGGCGACGCTCCCCTGCTAAACGAGCAGCCGGGGCCTCGCGGACACCCGGACGTCGCCTTGCCTAATATCTAACCGCACCCTCGGAAAAAGGATGCACCTGTGGCAAGAACAAGAAAAACCGCTCTTTCTGCCAGCTTGGGACTGGCAACAGGCGACGGTTACGCCTCGTTTAGTTGGGAAGGCTAGAGTAGGAATTTTTTTCCCCGTTGTCAATCCATGTACTACTTTACAGGCGTCAGGGCGAAAAAGAGCTGGTTTCCCTTGGGAATGAAATTAAACTTGATTCCCTCCATGACTGTAGACGCGGGCTTGGAAAGATCACTATCCGTCTTCAACAGGCCCATTTTCCGGAGCACATCCCCCCGCTTGGTTGCGGGCCATTCGGGTTTGACAGCCCCAATGGTCAGCAGCATCCCCTCAAGAATGTTCTTGGCGGCTTCCGGTGTGCCGTCCACGATGCCTATGTGGATAACGCTCAGAATGTCACCTGCGGCGTTTATCGTCACTACCGCCCCATTGTTGTTCGTTATGTTGATCTCGAAAGAATCCCCTTGTGACGCCCCGATCTTCGTGCGCTGTTTGCTTCCATCCGCCTTTGCCACCTTGTCATAATTGGCGGCGAAATCCCCAACCTTCAAATGAAAAACTGGTTCGCTCTTTTGGGAACTCTCTGCCACTGGCTGGGGTTTCGCCCCTTCCGGCTGGAGGGCAGGCCGCACCGGGACAGGAACAGGTGCCGTTGCAGGAGCGGAAGATACCGCCTGCTCTGATTTTTCCGGCTTATCCATAAGCAGGTTGGCAAGACCGCTCACGACAAATAGGACAACAACAACCCATAGACACCCCTTAAGTGCCTTTTTCCCTTTCTGTTCCTTCTTGACGGCCTCATGCTTGACTGCATCCGTGATCGGCTGACCGCACTTCGGGCAAGCCGTGGCTTCGATGGATACTTGCTTCTTACAAGCTGGGCATTGAATCAGTTTTGCCATTGTGTCCCTCCTATCAGTCAGTCTATAATTCAGAAATATTTTTTCTAATGCGTAAAAAAATGGCGGTCAATGTCATAAACAAAAGAAGGCTTTAATATTATAACTTATTAATTTATATAATTATTTGCAAAATATAATTTTATTCAACTATTTTCTTTAGTCTATGAATTAACATAGAAATGCTATTTCTAGCTAAAGGAGGCATATCCTTTGATTGCTTTTTAAGCGATAAACAAAAACCAATAATCCATTTTTTTAATTTTTGTTTATCAATATGGACACTATCTAGAAAACTATAGCCTTTTTGTAATATATCAACGATGACACTGGATACCTCTTGTATATTTTTATTAGTAAATGTACATAATATATGTGCTATTTTTGAAAAATTATTATTATATAAGATCATATTTTTCAATTCAATATCATCACTTATGAATATTTCTAATTTTATGAACTCTTCAAATGTATTTCCATTTTCTTCAAAAATATTTCCATAGCGCCTTTCAATATCTTTATTTATAAAATCAATATAGCTTTGTTTAACGATTTCATAAACCTCTCTAAATTCTTTTGAATCAAAACTATGAAACTGTAAAAATCCAGATGAATAAGTGCTACTTAAAAACAATCTATCTTTACTATCTATTTTAATAAATTTTGCATTATTACAATAATCTCTAACATTTGTAATTATTTCTTCAATATCTATTTCTTTTATTTTTTCCAAAGAAAATGTAATCAACTCTGCATAGGCATGGAGAAGTATACCCGGATCAGTATATTTATTTCCTTTTAATTCTTCTATCATTTTTTTGTATAAATGCTCAAATTCATCATCATCCATTTCTCGAAAAGACCATAATTGTATAGGGATTGGTCGAGTTTGCGCATTTGTATACTGTGAAGAGTTATAATATTCGAATATAAATTCTCTATCCAATTTACCATTTTCTATAAATTCACACCAAAATTTAGGATGAAACAAGCCATTTGAAGATAATCCATATTTATCTAAGGGATTACCTTCTCTTATCATATTAATCCAAGGCCATTGTTCCATTTTTTCATTAAAGAAACTTTTAACATCTTTATTAGAATGTAATTCTATGGAAATAGAAAATAAATATTTGATAACATCGGCAATAAATTTTTCGTCCTCTTGTATTTTGTCTGGTATTTCTTTATAAAGACTTGAGAATTCAAATATAAATCTCCTAATATGGCGCAAATTTCTAGTTAAAGAAACATTGTATACATGAAAAATTATTTCTTTATTTTTTTCCAATATTTCTTTTACATCACCACTATTAGCTAAACCCATAACATTTTTGAATACACTTTCAAAATCATCATATAAAGAAATGTTTAATCCAATAACTTTTTCTTTAAATTTACAAAATATATCTTTATCATGAATAATTTCTTTTGTATTACTTAAAATTATTACTTTAGCATCTGCATCCTCAAGCAATGAACTGATATATCCTAATATAACTTCCATCGACATTTTAGTTCTTTCAATATCATCCAAGCATACAACTAAACTATCGGGACGTTGAGCACAGAGCTGGTGCACCGTTGTCGATATAATATCAGTAACTTTTTCAGGATCTTCTATAGGCAAATAATTTATAGTTTTTTCTACGGCAAAACGAGCAAGACGGCCCCATCTTTTTATATTTTTTGAGTTAAATAAAGGGTTAGCCTGTGCAATAATAGATGAATCTATTTCTTTAGCGTCGCTAATATCAAATAGACTTACATAACAAAATACCGGCTTTTCTTTATTTTTATTTATTTCTCTTTCTGCCAAAGAATCCATCTTTTTTCTTTTTTCTTCAAAATATTTACGTATAAACCATGTTTTTCCACTACCCCAAGGGCTATCGATGAGTGCAGCAAATTGGGGGCGTTCAAGTTGAAGATAAGCATCTAATGCATCTGCTACACTTTGATTTTTTCCAAATACAGATTCCATTTTTACCATATCTCCCTTAAATATACGTATAACCTAATATTGTTATAAAATATCTATTCTACCACTATGTTATCCCTTTCTAATGCGGAAAAAAATGCCGGTCAACGCAAAAGCCCCAGCCATGCGGAAACATGACTGGGACAACGAGGGCTGCGATATTATCGCGAAGGGATATAAAAGGGTGCGCCTTGTGGGAACCGCGTGAAGCCGGTGTTGCTCGCTACGATCAAAGGCTATGAGGTATTTTGCTATATAATCGGTATGTTACAATTCTTCAAGCATTCTCCCTGACAGGTACCCATGCGAAAATATGAGTTGTGAATGTGCTGATATAATGAAGCAATAATAATTAAATAACCTTATTTAACAACATTTTTTTACATTAAATACAAAATGTTATGGGATTTTATGGGATTTTATGGGATTTTATGGGATTTTATGGGATTTTATGGGGAAGTGTAAAAAGCTCCCTTCCTTTCTCCATGCTGAACCAGTATTCCTTTTTTTCTTAATTTTTTTAAAATGGCAGTCGCTTGGCTGGGTGTCATTTGGCAAAGTGCAATAACTTCAGCTCTGCGGATTTGTCCTTTCTTTTTAAGTAAATTTTTAATCATTTCCTCATGTTGAATATCAGAAAATCCAGATTGACGAATGTAGCCTAACGTATTGCCTGTTGCTTCGTAGACTGCTGCCGATAAAATATAGCTCCGCCCTCTCCCTTTGCCTTGCGCTTCAATCAATCCTTTCTCAACAAGGTGTTCCAATTCTTTTTTTACTTTTCCCACTTCCCAATGAAGAACATCTACAAGTCTACTCGTTGTACATCTACGTTCCTCTCTAATGGCAGAAAGAACAAGAAGACTATTTACAGGAATATCCTTAGACTGTCTGCTCTCTACTGACACAATAAATTTTAGGAAATTGAGATCCGCTTTATCTGTAGAAATAGATAGCACAACATCTGTTGATGTTGTTCTTCCATAATCTGGTTTTGAACGCCCGAACCGCAATACGCCTCTGTAAATTTTATCAACTCCACGTCCTACTCTGTCCACAAAACCTATTCTATACATTGCATCAGCCAAAGTACGATTGCGAGGGTGTGGCTGTACGTTTAGAATATTTTCAATAGTTACCCCTTCTACAAATCCTCCGGGGTTACTAATAACAAACTCATCATCTTTAAGCTGTATATACACAGCATTACTTATAGAATAATCTCTATGGATGAGGGCATTAAGAACAGATTCTCGAAAAACTTCCTTATCAACTCTAGGGGCCGCAACCCTTAATAAGCCTATTTGGATTTCTTCTTCTGGATTATAAGGAATAAATATCTCTTGTAGCCTTTCCAATGATTTAAGCAATGGTGTTCTAAAAAATTCATTGAATAAAATAGCATCTCCATCGAATACCTGAAAGGCAAACTCGTGCCCTGGTATAAAACGTCTAAGAGATATTTCTTTTCCAATAAGCAACATGCCTGTAACAGTTGGCACTCGCATACCATTTTCTTCACATGTTAATCCTAAAGCTCCTTCAAGTTCCTCATCCTCCAGTTCCAAAAGAACCTTATCTTTGCCGTATACCTGAATGGTCTGGCGTAGCCGTATCCTCTCAAGAGGATCGAAATCTTCTAGTGTGGCGCCATGAACAGGCTGTGCAGACAGATCAAATATTCCCATTTTGCCAGCACGAATAGTGCGATCTTCTGAAGTCATCGGTATATTTTCAGGGGTCCCGTCTGCTTTGAGGCGTCGCCTAAGGTAGAGACCTCGTTGGGTGCACACCTCGGTACGAGATTTTTGAACGACTATGCGGGCAACCCGCAGCCCTCTTATTGTAAGTATTTCAACAGAAGGCATCAGCGTTGGGTTGGTGTTTGTTGCAATAGCCCCTTTAATTTGCTCCTCGCCCTTTTCTGGCTTGAAAAGCCCAGTAACCGTTCCATTATCTTCGACACCTAACCAAAGTTCACCGCCTTCTGTATTGGCTAAGCCAACGATGGCGGCTGCCAAATCGGCATTCGGTAAATTGGTTCTGTCGCTTTTAAATTCAACGGTCAGGCTTTCTCTTTGAGGAATATCCCGCATTCAAGGCTCCCACAATTAAAAATATAATTATTTCATATATATTTTATAAAAACTGTTTTTCCATTCAACATCCGAAATAAAGAACTGACTCTTTATCACTCTGTATTCGCTTTTTCATGAAGGGTTCTGCAAAAAGCGTCAAGGGCTCCGCGCGCGCCGCAAATTATTCCAAAAGAGTTTTCTTAAAAATGGGGTAGGGCTTCGGAAAATGGTAAGGTTGGTAAGGCGGCTTTTCAAAGAGCATAAAAATCTATGTATTCAAACAGGATAGAAAAGAACGTAAATGGTAAGAAAACGGTAAGGTAATGGTAAGGTAAAAGGTAAGGTGTAATAAAAACAGTCTATTATGCAACAGAGAAAAGGTAAGGTAAGGGTAAGGTTTTATGGTAAGAATCTTACCCTGATCTTACCATTTTCTTACCTTTTCAATATCCCGTGTATCCTTATTTATTACAATATATTATATATAAAAAAAGAATATGCCTTACCAATCTTACCATTTTCCGAAGCCCCCTATACTTTTTCAAGCCGTTCTGAGCCGCGATCGCGCCTTTTCCCGTAACACATTACAATCTATGACAAACATCTCGCGGAGATTTTGGCCCTCTCCGGACACAAAAAAAGCCCCCGCCTCATGTGAAGCGGGGGCGGACACCATGCGGACACTACCTGTTGAGCGACGCCTTGAGGCCGGAGGCCATGTGGAACGTCACGCCCCGGTGCGGGGGAACCGCCACCTCTTCGCCGGTCTTCGGATTGCGCCCGCGCTTCCCGCCGCGCATCACAGGAACCAGCACGCCGAAGCCGCCCATCACGACGCGGTCGCCGTCCGTCAGGGCTTCCGTCATTGTTTCAAGGAAGGCGTCGACAAGCGCCCTGCTCTCTTTCAGGCTTATGCCCAAACGGGCCGCAAGAGCACGGGTAAGCCCCATTTTTGAGAGACCTCTATTCGTCGGCATGGCTGGCCTCCTTTTCCGGGTCGTATGTCGTCACCAGCGTATGAACCTTCTTGGCAAGTACAGGGTCGGTCACAAGGCTGACACACGCAAGTATCTGGTCGTCAGAGCCGGTAAACGTCGAGGTCACGGAACCGAACCCGTGCCCCTCCATGCTTGCCAGCAATTCCCCCACCGTGTTGTTGTCATTGATTCCGAGGGATTCACTCAACATTCTCCGCGCTCCTTCCGTAATCTGCATCGTGTACGCTCCTTGCCGTTTCAGGGTTGATTTTCACATATTCGCCACAGGCAAAGCAGAAAAGACGCCATGAGGCGCGATCCCACGTTTCCCTGACTTCCGTTCGCCATGAACCGCACACGGGGCACAGAAACCCCATGAGCGGGTCAGGATGCTTCCCCCAGCTACTTTTTGAAAACCCAGCATTTGTAGGATCGGTTTTCATGCTTGCTCCAGATCACCTTGTTGTTTTCGATAAACTTATGCCGCTTGCAGTTGGGGAAGAGTTTCTTGAGGGCCTGCGTATCAAAGACAGGCTGCCCGGCGCTTCGGGACAGTTCCATGAAGTGGTTCAGGTTCACCGCGATCACGGCGTCGTCCGTCGCATGGTTCAGGCGATCGGGTTTGCCCTTCTCGGTAGAAATGTCGTTCAGGTAGTCGAACTGATCCCAGAACTGTTCGAGAAGGGGGTGATCCGCAAGCAAACGGCGTTCCCGCTCGATGGCGCGGCCCAACAAATATTCTTCCAGCCCGTCCCGCCATTTTTGATCGAAGACGGGAAAAAGGACGGACAGGGCGCACCCGCAGGCCGCGACCTGAGCATGGTTCTTGATGACGCGCTCGTTCCGCAGGGCTTCCGATGCGGAATAGCGGGCCTCAATTTCAACAAAGGCTTTCCGGTATTCGTCGAGTATGGCGCTTTCGGCTTTCAGGGCTGCGGTCAGGAAACCGCCCACGTCCTCAGCCCGCTGACGCTCGAACCAGCGGGCGATCTCGCGTGAGCCGGGGGTGTGGTGTTTCTTGTCCGCGTGGCAGTGGACGATACGCTGCAGCAACGCTTCGGAGCCGTCGACCTCCGCGTTCTGAGCGATGAGGAGCGCCCCTTGGAACAGGTGCTCCTCTGTCGCGTTCGAGCGGGTGGCGACGCCCAGCGTACCCGTGCCGCGCCCGTTGAAGAAAGGCTTCATTTCGTCAAAACCGAACTGGCGCTGTTTCGCGTCCTTCTCCCCGTCACGGTCTGATTCGATAATGACCACGGGCAGGTTGGAGACTTGCGAGAACGCCCTGCGCCGCCCGGCCTGCGTCGCTTTCAGAAGGTCGAACCCTTCGTACTCGTCACGCCCCAGACACTTCCACAGGAACTCAAGGATGGTCGACTTGCCCGCGCCGGGTTCGCCGGTCAGCTCGAAAAAGGGGAAGCTCTTTTGCTCCAGACGGATTTGCTGGACGAACAAGGAACCAAGAAAGAAGGCGAGGGCCGCGATGCCCTGCCAGTGGAACGCCTTGGCGTAGTCCGTCAGCCAGTCCGGGGAAAACTTCCCGGACGTGTTGATCTCGATTCCGGCGAGGCCCGTCTTGATGCCCTGTTTCCCGATTTCAAAGTAATCATGCTCATTGATCGGGATTTCCTTGCCTCCGCAGTAGGCGTGTTTCTGGAAGACATAGGCTTTCAGCTCCGGCACATAGCCGATGTAGGGCACGGAACTGATCTTCAAGATTTTGTTCCCCAGCCAGTGGCCTATGAGGTACTTGAGGTTCCCGGCAGAGCCGTAGAAGGTGCCGCCGCCCGTCTTGCTCAGGAGGGCCTTGTGGAACGTCTTCGGCTCCGTGATGGCGCTGCCTTCAAGCCTGATTGTCTCTTTGGGTGCCCCGTTGCTGTAATTGATCTCGAACACGTACCGCTGTTCGTCCATGATTGCGTCACATTCCAGATACAGAAATTTCGGGAGGACGTTGGAAATTTGCGAAACGGTACCGTACAGCCGGAACACGTCGCGCCCGCGTTCGCTCCGCAAATAGTCGTAGCGGTCTTTCGTGTCTTCCCCGGCCTCCTGCACCAGTGTCTTGTGCAGCTCTTCTTTCACTTCGACGGCGTACAGCGCGTTCTTAAATTCGACGGTGTACTTTTGGAGCCGGTTGGTAATGTAATCATGGACGTACTTGTGGTAGGCCACCTCGTCCGCCGTTTCGGACATATAGAGCCGCCCACGGTACAGGCACTCGTCAAGAAAGGCCGGGGTGAGCATTTCCTGCCGGTACAGGTCGTCCCAGTCCCGCGCATCCGGAGGGATGCAGACAAGACACGGCTTTTCCGTCAGTGCGTTGACCTTCCCGGCGTATGCCCGGAGCTTCCCCTTTTTCATCGTATCCCGATCGAGCGCGACAACCCACCGGGCCTCTGGGCAAGCCTTGATAACCTTCTCCGGCACATTCCCGGATGAAAACCCGGCGACGGCCTTGATCCCCGCATGGTAGAGCGCGATGGCATGGAAAACGCCTTCAACAAGAAAAACGCGATCCCCGGCCTCTATCTTCTGGTCGGGGTGCATCCAGCCTTCGCCTTTGTAGACGAACCCTTCCGCCGTCCGCTTCCCGCCGAAATTCGCCTTTTGCCCGTCCTTCTTCGTCTTGCCTATGAGACGTTCCCACCAGCGGGTCTTCTCCGCATCTATGTAGAAACGGACAGTCGGCACGATCTCGGAAGTTCCGGGGATGTGATACGCCGCCTGCTCATAGCAGCCGCGGATTTTGCTTAGATCAAAACCGCGGTCGAGCCCAAGGTATGCGTCCGCAGTCGCAAAGGGCTCCTTCTCCGTTGGCGGATACCGCCGGGCGAAGTCCGAAAAGAGATCGGGCAGAAGGTTCCGGACGGACTCACGATACCCGCAGTTGACTTCCCGGCTGCACATCACCTGCCACGGCATGGACTTGCGGACGAGCAATTCAGGCTTTCCGCACTGGGGACACAGGCCCCGCAGGTAGTTGCCCTTTTCTTTGAAGGCAAACGCCGATTCCCTGAGCAGAGCTTCGACGACCTGTTCCGGGCTGATATCGCGCCTCATTGTTTCCCCGCCAGCATTCGTTCCGTGGCCCGCAGATCCGCGATCGCTTCCAGTTCATCGGAAACGCACACATACAGTTCAGCGATAATGCCCCGAAGTTCCTTGGCCTCAAGCCTTCCGTCCGCAATGGCCCTCTTCCCTTTCTTTGCGGCCTCCCCCAAAGAAACGAACAAGCCATTCAGACGAATCATAAGCGCGGCACAGTCAATCTCCTCAAAGGCATCCGGTTGCCGCCTCCGGGCCTTGCCGTACATGCACTCCAGAATGATTTCATTCCCCAGCACTTTGCAGAGTTTGGGAATGTCACGGGCTGACGGCAGGTGGTCATTCAGGCCAAAAACATGCTGGACGTTGTGCATCGTCCAGCCCATTTCCCGCGCCACCGTCGTCTGGGTCTTTCCACTTCTCTGGAATGCCAGCTTGAAGGCGTCTTTCAAGTCCAGCAACGCCAGCTCGTTCCGGTGATTCTCGCTCATTGTACAGACCTCCTCGAAAATGTACCGGAGTTATGCAGCGTTCTTGTTGAGCTTATTGTTGATGCTCTTGCAGGCGTTCCGAATTGATTCATCAGAAACGGCCCCAGATTCCCGAAGCTCCCTGAGCAACAGACGCAGAAAGACGGCACGAGCGCCCACGATGTACCTATGCCGGGCAGAGCGTGACAACGTGTCGATCTTTCCCCTGCATATCCTGAAGGTACGGCCTTCAATTCCTAAGTGTTTTGATATGGTTGTATGATTTCCGTAGACAAGGGTCATGACTTTGATGGCACGAATGAATGTATTTGCTTTCATAGAACTAGATTAGGAAATTTTTTCCTTTACCGTCAAGGAAAAAATAGACGGAGAGATTAGGAGTTTTTTTCCGTATAAAAGAGCTATGAAAAACCCAGATATGTTTGAGCAGCTTTTTATTGAGGAAGTATCCGCCGCCGTTGAAAAACGGGGCTGGACACACACGTTTTTCGGGAACTCCGTCTTTGGGCATGAAGGCGGCAGGATATGGAGAACGGCGAGAGATCCGAAAGGGCTTCGGAACAAGCCCCGGAAGATCGGGATTGCTGAGGGATACAAGATAGCGCAATTACTTGAAATAGACTTCTCCAGCCTGATTTGGAAAATTGAGCAAAGGATGAAGGCAGAAGAAGAAAAGGAATAAAAAGAGGAAAAAATTTCCCTCAAAAGACTTTACTAAAGGGATTTTTTTTCCTAGTTAGACGGGCTGGAGGTAGCAGTTATGCCCGCTAACACTGGTCTTTTACCTGTTCGTGAAGCCTCGGAACGTATCGGCGTATCGCCTCAAACCATGCGGAACTACTGCAAGATTGGAAAAGTAAAAGCTCTAAAAACTCCGGGGGGGCATTGGCGCATTCCGCTCCATGCCCTTGATACGTACCGCCCCGGAAAGGAAAGAGTTGAAGAGATTTGCAGGCGGTTCGAGCATGAGTCTACGTGATCCATTCCTCCGTGGGGCGATCTGGTATTGCGAAGTAGATCGCCAGCGCGTAAGCCTCAAGACGAAAAACAAGGGGGAGGCCCTTTCCCGTTTTGCTGAAATACGGAAACGCTATTTGGAAAAACTTGCTGGCACTCCACTCCATGTAGACAACCTCATAACGATAGACGAGTTTGCCGCCGAGTATACAGCATGGGCAGAGGGCGCAATCAAATCAAAAAAGACATTTAAAGCTAACCTGTTAGCTTTAAAAAAGATTATTTCCGTCACTGGTCGCTCTCTCTTATTGTCAGAAGTGAGGGCGAAGCACATTGATATGCTCATTGCAAGGCATCGAAACTGTAAAAGCGCTTCAATAAACAACTATATTCGACATGCACGGGTCGTCATGAATAAAGCCGTGGACTGGGAGTACATACCGGCAAACCCGTTTGAGAAAATCAAACTGTTGCGGGAAAGCAAGGAACCACCGCGTTTTATCCCGCCGAGTGAGGTCATAGACTTTTTACAGGGCATTGATGACGTGGACGAGCGAAGACTCCTGACGGCGTATATTTTTTCAGGACGCCGCCGCTCTGAACTCATGGGTTTAAAATGGGAACATATCCACATAGATACGAACGAATACTATATCAGCAGCACCACTTCAAAATCCAATGTCTCGCGCTGGTATCCCATGCACCCCATGTTCAAGTCCGTTTTGCTTGCCGTAGGCCCGAAACGCTCCGGGCGTGTTTTCAACCGCTGGTCACACCCGGATACCATAACGCACATAGCCAAAAAAGCGTTAGAGCAAGGCGGGTACCCCAATCTTTCGCTCCACAAGCTGAGGCACACCTTTGCCACGCTCCTAAAAGAAGGCGGCGTGGATCTGGATACCATCGGGAGTCTGTTAGGGCATAGCGACAGAAGCGCGACAGAAATTTACGCACACATCACGGACAACCGCCAGCGTGCCGCCCTTTCTGCCATTCCATGCGGAAAAGTCGTCCTAGAAAACTAACGCCAAAACTGTCCGCAGGATGCGGACAGCGCCATGCAATTCTAGCGAGTTTTCTCTGTTCCGGATTTTCTTTAATCTATTACATTACAGACAGATGGAACTATGCATTCCACAATTTTTTGAGGAAGTCGGTCTTTTCGTAATCAGTAGGTCCACGGTTCAAATCCGCGTGCTGGCTCCATAGATTACAA
>OMGG01000118.1_pt1 | contig 75408 bp, 59 predicted proteins | sample 1645891 | NCBI WGS metagenome assembly OMGG01 (sample SAMN05578587, study PRJEB25193) | human gut metagenome | biome: Human Microbiome; feature: human-associated habitat; material: feces | host: Homo sapiens | place: USA:Birmingham
GCAGACTCGGGACTTTCACCCTATAGAGAATGCTCATGCCGAGCACACCAAAAAACCGAGGCCCCCTAGGAGTCTCGGTTCCTGCTCAAATCAAGTTCTAAATTTTCTTTGTGATACCGATGAGCCAATAGCGCTCGAATACGCCGGTAAGCAGGACTAAAGCCCCCGCAGCGCACATTCCGTAAACACCGAAGAAAGCTAAAACGGCAGCGAGCAAACCGCCGATTAAGTACACCCAGACGCGCAGCAGCGTGTTTTCTCCGGAATAAACTTTTCTAGCTCTTTCTGCGGTTTCCATCCAAAGAAGGCTAAAGGCTGCCGCCCTTGCGACTTCAAGAATGATGAAAGGCAGAAGCAGGTAGGCGCATGCGTCCCAAAAGCCTAAACAGGCAGCCATAATCGCATAGAGTCCGCAGCCCATTAGAAGGGCATCCGACACCATGAAAGAGGTCAGCCAGCGAGCTTTCCTTACGCCGGGCTGAGAGGTGCAGCTGAATGCTACGCCTTTGTAGCAAATGACCACGACGGCACCGATAAACGCCAGTACGGTAAAGAGCCGCATCAGGATATCGAGCCAAGCGATGTAAGGCGCTAAAAAGTCGTTCGTTGCGACGGAGTAAACCGACAGCCAGTAAATGCCGACGGCACATCCTAAGCAGGTCGCATAGCAAGCCAAGCCCCAAACACCCACGGAAAGCGGAGAAGTGAAATGCAGCACGCGCATCGCGTGGATGAAACGAGGCGGATCTCCCAAGTCAAAGACCAAGAGCACAAGGTCAACAATGACGATGAGAAGGGCCAGCGTCAGGGCAAAAGGCAGAAGTGCCGCAAAAAGAGGAGGGCCGGCAAACCAAGCAATCCCTGTCAGGACCATGAATCCGGCGGTCAAGTTATTGAAAAACGCATCCCAAACAATAATATTTGCCCAGTCGGGACGATGCGTGATGTCATGTCCCTCATACAGAGAAGGATGGCCTTCAGCCCAAGGTTTAGGATTGTTCATGTTGGTCATGTTCATCTGTTTCTCCTTAGACTAAACAAGCCGCAACAGCTGCTGCACAAAGAATGAGCGTTGCTGCGCCTCGCAGGTAATCGCCGGCCATATATTTCGTCGGCGTGACCGGATCGGAAGGTAAACCGTAAACCTCGGGTTTGTCCATCAAGAGATAGAAGGAATTCAAGCTGTCGTAGTTTTCGAACGGATCCACACCGTAGAGCTGAGCCTCCGGGTGGCCGTGTGTGATCAGATAATTGACACGATCACGAGCTTCGCGAACCATCAGTTCTCTCGGACCGAACTGAATAGCTCCTGTGGTACACGCCTCCTGACAGGCCGGACGCAGTCCATCTTTTAAGCGGTCGTAGCACTCGGCACACTTCATGGAGTGTCCGGTCTTCGGACTGATTTCCGGTACTCCGAAGGGGCACGCCGCAACACACATACCGCAGCCCATACAAATATCGGTTTGGTAATAAACACCGCCAAATTCATTTCGAACAATCGCGCCGGTAGGACAAGCCTCATGGCATGGGGAAGTGCGGCAGTGCTTGCATTGGTCGCTCATGAAAAGCCATTTTCCTGCCTTCGGCTCTTTTAACAGGGCATCCAGCGTGGCCGGAGCCGGTCTGTCGACTTCATTTTTTTCGGGGAAGCGTTCAATAAACTTCACATGACGCCAGTTGTTCGCGGATAAGTCTCCTGTGTTGTCATAGCTGTCCCCTGACCAATGGTACGGATCGGACTCCAACTGGTTCCACTGCTTGCATGCGACTTCGCATGCTTTGCAGCCCGTACAGATCGAAGTATCCGTGAAAAACGCGAGCTCCTGACACTTCGGTAAAGGATTATCCCGGTCAAACAAACTGTATATTGGGTCGATCCTGCCGTTCTTTTTAGGTTGATCAGCGGCATAGCCTTTTTTGACTACGTCAAAAATATTTTTGGAATCGATGGGTTTCATAATTAATTCCTCTCTTCCGGCTGAGCCGCCCACGGTGTGTCAGGAACCGGCTCCGACATCGCGTCGGGGTACTTCACCGGGTCTTCCTTAAATTTTTCTACCTTACTTAAATCCGGCTTTCCTATCTTCACGACAAAGCTCTTAGAGCTTGGAATTAATCCGTCGCCTGCCATGTCGGCCGGGCTAAGGTCGTTGGTGACTGGGTCGCAGACTATGCCTTTATAGCCGGAGCACACGAATCGTCCGGCAATGCTTGCTTGCCTGCCTTCGATAACACCAATTCTCAGACGCGGGGTTACAAGAGCTCGGACCTGAAGTTCGTTTCTCGGGCTTCTGACAGAAACATAGTTGCCGGTGGTAACGCCGATGCTCTCTGCCAGTTCCGGAGAAATTTCAATGAAGGAGCGGGGCTGCAAACCGACGAGCCACGGAATTGTTCTTGTCATAGAGCCGGAAATCCAATGTTCGACCATGTGGTAGGTGGTCATGACAGTCGGGTAGGCCGGATCTCCGGGCTCCGTAACCGGGTTGAGCGGATCATCAATAATGGTGACGTCGGGCACTCGGCTGGTGCTCCAAAGCGTATTGGTATACGGAGATTCAACCGATTCGTAGAAGACCGGGAAAGGTCCCTCGTTAATTCCGTAAGGAACGAAGAGCCAAGCTTTACCATCTGAATGAGCGCCGAAGGCGGCAGTTCCGTCAAGGGCTGCATCTCCCTTAGCATTCGCTCCAGGGCGGTAGCTTGGCGGTTTTGTCGCGTCAAATTGCGGTTTGTCGTACCCGACCCATTTTTGCTGAATCTCATCCCACCAAATGAGTTTCTTTCTCTCGGACCAGGGACGGCCGTCCGGTGCGGCAGAGCAGCGGTTATAAAGAATTCTCGAATTGGTCGGCCATGCAAACCGATAGGTTAAATCGAGTTCGTGATCAACCGTTCCGCCGTCTCGGCGTTTGGTTAAATTTTCTCCGTCTTCAGTGATGAAACCTGAAAGCAGGCGGCAGCCGCAGGCTGTTGTTCCATCGCTTTTCAGTTCGGAGGAACCTTGGAGAGGGCGCCCTGTGGCGATGTCAAAACCGTTCATCTCCAGCGCTACCTCGTCAAGATCGCAGTCTCCTTCAATCTGAGGAAGCCCCATCTCGTTTTGCTTATCAGGGGCAAAATCATAAGACCAAGTCAGACTGCGGAGTCCTTCGTCTCTCGGCAGACCGGACGCTTCGGCCATGGCCTTTAACCGCTTGCCCAACTGATAAGTCCACCAAGCGTCGGAGCGGCAGTCTCCCGGAGCCGCTTTAATTCGGTCATGCCATTGCATTAAGCGTTCCGTGTTGTTGACGGAACCTTCCTTTTCTAAGCAGGAGTTTGTAGGAAGGTAAAAAACCTCTGTCTGAACCTCTGAGGGTTTTGGACCGTTCGGATCGGCGTACCACACTGAAGCCGTCTCGTTTTCAAACAGGTCACAAACGACAAGCCATTTAAGGCTGCGAATGGCAGCGCGGCTCCAACCGGTGTTCGGATTTGTCACGGCAATGTTTTGGCCAAACACCAGCAGACCGTCCACCTCGCCCTTTAGCGCTCTTTCCATTGTAACGGTGAGTGATTCATTCCCTCCGAGCTTTGGAAGCCACTGATAACCGTATTCGTTGTCTGAGCTTGCATTGTCCCCGTACCAAGCTTTTAGAAGGCTGACCATGTAATTCGGAAGGGAGGCCCAGGAGCCGCGCTCCGTCTCAAGTTTCCACATACCTTGAGACTTATCTCTGGCTGCGCCGAAGGCATGTCCGTTAGCTAAATAGTCCTTTAGCGTAGCGTTTCCCTCGGCAATTTTAGGCAAAGGAATGTAATTTGGCAGTTCCGCAAAGAGTGTTGGGATATCGGTGGCACCCTGAACATTCGAGTGTCCGCGAAGCGCTAAAATACCCCCGCCTGGTCTTCCGATATTTCCTAGAAGTGTTTGTAAAATGGCACACGTACGAATGATCTGCGTGCCGGCAGAATGCTGTGTGAAACCCGTGGCGTAGCAGAAAGCCGAAGTTTTGTCCGGTCCGGAGTTCTGAGCGAGAAGCTCAGCCACTTTCACAATATCGCACGGACGACAGCCGCAGATATTTGCAACAGCTTCCGGTGTGTATTTTGCGACCTGTTTCTTTAAAAGTTGGAAAACACAACGGGGATTCTGAAGTGTCGGATCTGTCTTCGGCGCTCCGCGTGAACCGTCCGGATTAATTTCGTATTCGTAATCCCAAGAGTTCGGTTCCTTGCTGTAAGAGCGAGTCACGGGATCCCAGCCGTTAAACAGTCCGGTTGCATCGTCGAAATTAAAGTTAGGATTGATGATTGTGGAGGCATTGGTGTAGGCCAATACGTATTCTTTAAACCATAAATGCTTTTCGAGGAGGTAACGGATAATTCCGGATAAGAATGCAATATCGGTTTCAGGGCGAATATGCACGTGATGATCACAAGCAGCACTTGTTCTGGTGTAACGAGGATCTACGTGGATAGTGACGGTTCCCTTCTTCTTTGCCTGCATCGGCCAATAGAATGCGCAGGGATGAGCCTCAGCCATGTTGGACCCCATGATCAATATGCAGTCGCTATTTAAAAGATCACGAGGAGGATTGGTGCAGGCACCGAAGCCAAATGTCGGACTCAGTGCACAGACTGTCGTGGAGTGGCAATAACGTGCTGAGTTTTCTACCGGAAGAATTCCGAGGCCGCCGGTAAATAATTTTCTAAAGAGATAACATTCTTCATTATCGTTGGCAGAGCCGCCGATAAAACCGATGTTTGCACAGTTGTTGACCGTGATTCCGGTTTTAGGATCTTTTTCTACAAAACCTTTGTTTCTAGTTTCCCAAATACGTTTCGCAACGGTATCGAGCATCCAGTCCAGGGATACTTCTTTCCAGTGATCCGAACCCGGCGCACGATACATCGGTTTGACTTTTCTATACGGGTTTTCGTTGAGTGCGTAGGTCGAAGAACCCTTAGGACAGAGTCTGCCTTCATTTACGGAACTTCTCGGATCTCCCTCAACATCGATTAATTTTCCGTCTTTAAAAAAGCCTAATTGAGAGCATCCGACTGCACAAAATTGGCAGACGGAACTGCCAACTTTAGCGCCTCTGAGGCGCGTGCATCGAAAAGTAGTTCTCGGGCTATAGACGTCAGTGATTGAGCTCATGCATCCTCCCATCGTTTTACGGTAATTATTGATTTGCCAGGGAGAGGAATGGATTACCACAGCCCGAATCGAGATTTATTCAGGCCAGGAGGTACCGAAATGGGTTCCGAGGCTGATCTTTTAAAATCGGCCTGAAGACTGATTATCTTGATATCAGAGCCTAAACCGGAACAATTTTGATACGGATACAGGTGTTGGTGTTAGTACTAAAGCAATTAACAGTGTGATTGGAAGAGTAGGACTTTCCCGGCGGTTATAGAGGAAACTGTGGCAGCGTATTCCTCAAGGTGGACGGATTGAGAGAGTTTTCTGCTTGCTGTCGTGCCGGGTACCACATGATCGGAGGCGGCGCCTATAACAAGAGTACGGGCGACGTAAAAGACAGTTAGTTGGATGTTGGAATTGTGTGGGTGGGGGGCGATACGTTCATCTAAAAATACGTCAGGTTTTGCACGGCCAAACGCTCTTTCGGGGAAATCTCAATCAAGATTTCCGTGCTTGAGATATGAATTTTGAAATTGACAAACAGAAGTAACTTGTAAAGGAACGCCGGTGGCGTTATCTGCAAGGCCAACACCACCGTTTTCATAGTAATGAGGAAAAAATTATGAAAATGAGATGGAGAAAAAAATGAGGTTGCCTAACCGGGATTCGAAGTAGGAGCCCAGTTAATGATAATCAGAAAAAGTGTGTGAGACCGACCGCCTCTTCGGTAACGAATGCCCTCGACTTCTTGGGCGTGCCGTTCCTCTGTGTCGCCTTGGCAGTATTCACTAAGAAATAGATATTCGTCCTCTTGGTAAATGGGTACGCATAACCAAGCGATAGGGCGGCAAGGGTGCTCTTGCTGTAAGGGGAGGAAGAGGCAGAACGCGTCTTATTAAAACCAGCAGCAAACAGCCATTCCGCCCTAAATATTATATTCGGCACCTCCCGCCACCGCGAATCCGTTGAGGTAGGTTTTTGTCCAAAGCTTGTTGTAGGTAAAAAGCCATGCACTGGTTCCATGCCAGAAGACCGGAGCACCCTCAAGTAAAAAACGGAAAGAAGTTAGAAGCTCTTCATCGTCATCAACAATTCGGATGACCATGATTTCGCGAAGGTTTTGCTGGGGGATGGCTCAAAGTAAAAAATTTCATTGCCTTATGTTAACGATTTCAGCCGACTAGTTTTTAGTACACATTGAGAACAAAAAGCATAAAAGCCCACCCAAAATAACTCCGATAAAGGTTGCTAAGTCTGGGCTGGAGCCCGAGCTACTGCTGAACGACTCGGAATTTTTTGACCTTCTTGAACCCTTTTCTTCTTGATTCTTGCGTTCGTCTTCCTCTGGCCAATTATCTGATTGCCAGTACCTGATTACATTACCTCTTGGGGCGAAGACCTTGGTAGTGGCGCCAGTGTCGATAGTTACTGTATGGCTTGTATATCCCAGCACCCGTCCTGGACAATACCAGAGACCGTTGCCCTTTGGGTCGTGGACCTCTACGAGTTTTCCGCTTTGTTTAGCCCATCCAATCACTGTCATTTTTATTTATTCGGCTTTGCCTTAATTCTTCCCGAAAGCGACTGCCTCTTTTCCCGCAATTCGTCCGAAAACAAACGCGGACATGAGCGCTACGCCGGCCATTCGGTCGTGACCGTGCGGCCCACCCGAAGCTTCTCCGCAAACGTAAAGACCCGGAATGATTCCTCCTGAAGTGGTGACGACTTCGGCGTTTTTGTTGAGTTTGATGCCGCCGCAGCAAAAGTGCACGCCGAGTTTCTCCTTTCCGAAATAGTAAGGAGGTCGGTCAATAGTCTGTGTAAACTGTGTCTTTCCGAAAAGCGGATCCTTGCCTTCTTTAGCGTAGCGGTTATAGGTTTCCAAGGTTTCTTTGAGAATCTTTTTAGGCAGCTTCATTTGAGCGGCCATCTCTTCGACGGTGTCGGCTTTTTTGATCACCTTGTTCATGAGCTTGACGCCGAGGCTTGCTCCTTTTTGCGACTGAGAGTCGGTAATCGCCCACATCTCTCGGTCGGGCTGCTCGAGTATCGCTTCCGAGACTTCTTTCCAGGAGCCGCCTTCGTTGACAAAGCGCTGTCCGACGGTGTTCACGTAGATGTCGCCTCCTACGTAATCTAAGAGTCTTCCGCCCCAGAAAGGAATGAGCTGGAGGTACTCCGCGTCTTTCGTGGCTGCTCCGAGCTTTTGCGCCATGATCAGACCGTCTCCGGTTGCACCGTCAAAAGTTGAGCCGAAAGGATTGGCCGTGGTCGGAAACTCCGGTCCTAATCTCGGATCGTACTTGGTTCTTAATTCCACATTGGCGGTAAATCCCCCAGTGGCAAGGATCACTGCTTTGGCCTCATACCGATGAGTATGTCCGCCTTTTTCCTCTGTGAAAATCCCGCGAACGGTTCCGTGATCGTGGATTAAGTCAATTGCTTTGGTATTGAGTTTCAAAACGGCGCCGTTATTTAACGCGTATTTCAGAAGCGCCATCACGTAGTCGTATCCGGCCCGCACGGGACTTGTAATATGACTTCTCGGATACATGCCGGCCACTGTCTGGAAAATGTTGTCGTTCCACTTAATCCCGAGTTCCTCAAGCCAATAGATGGTGTCTTCAGACTGATCGCAGACGATTTTTGCGAGCTCATGGTCATTCTTGTGGCCCCCGATGTCGAGCATATTCTTAAGCATCAATTCAGGAGAATCGTTAATGCCGAGCTTTTTCTGCCGCTTGGTGTCAACACCGGCTACGTAACCTGTCGAAAGGATTGAGTGACCTCCGACAATGGGTCCTTTTTCGAGGATCAGGACGTTTTGAGCTCCGGCCTGAAGGGCAGAGCAAGCTGCAGATAACCCTGCGACGCCGGTTCCTACGACAATGACGTCCCAAACTTTTTCTTCTCTGTCTGCCGCCCAAAGGGGCAGACAGAGGGAAGATCCGATGGCCGCAAGTAACTTTCTCCTAAACATCTTCTTTTTCACCCAGGTTCAGACTCTCAAAAAGTTTAAGTGCCTCAACCGAAGAATGGACATCCAGCTTGTCAAAGGCATTTCCTCGATGCATTTTGACGGTCGGAAGGGCAATATCCAAGAGTTGCGAAATCTCTTTGTTGGTTTTGCCGTTGGCTGCCAGCCTGAAGATCTCTTTTTCCCGCGGTGTGAGTGACCGGTAACGGGCGAGATCTTCTTTCTTTTGATCGGCTTCGGGGAGCGTCGAAAGACTTTTTTGCGAGGCTTCTACCACGACTTTGTTGAGCACGAGGGGGTTCACCGGCTTTTGCAGAAAATCGAAAGCGCCGTTTTTTAGCGTGTAGACAGCCGACTCCACATCTCCGTGGCCGGTTAAAAAGATAATCGGAAGATGGTTCTTGTTTTGGCTAAGCAATTTTCTTTGAAGTTCGAGTCCTGTCATCTCCGGCATTCTTAAGTCCAAAAGAATGCATCCCGGCTCGATGAAGTTCTCGGTTTCCAGAAAGTCCTTGGCTGAGTTAAAGGTGATAACGTTCCATCCGGTCATCTCCAGCAGCAGCCCCATGGATTTGAGGAAATCCTTGTCATCATCGATCACTCGAATGCGAACTTTCGACTGAAGTTCGGAAATTTCTAAGCCATCAAACATGTTCACACCCCTCTTCTTCATATTTTGAGAAGAATACGTCGGCAATGACTCCGCCCCCGGTTCTTCTTCTGAATTTGATATCTGCGCCGAAATGATCGGCAATCCCTCGGATGATCGAGAGTCCCAGACCAAGTCCTTCCGGTTTGACACTTTCACCTAAGGTCACGATTCGCTCAATATCCTTGTCACTCATCTCTTTGCCCGAGTTTTGCACTTCAAGACGGTAGCGGTCGTCTTCTTCCGAAATCGAGACCGTGACGATCGGATTTTCTTTGGAATTGACGACGGCTTCTTCATATCCGTTTTTGATGAGATTAAGGATTAAGAGTTCTAAGGAGAATGGTTCCGAGAGGACATAAGCCGTCTTTAATGTGCTCCTGAAACGGAAGTTAATCTTTTTGAATCTCGGCTCATTAGCTTCGTAATTTCTGAGTGCTTTTTGCGCAACCTCAATCAAGTCGGTTTTCACCAGCGGGCTTTGCTTTTTCTTGGCGAAATTGCGGACGGAATTCACTAATCCGTTGAGTCTATCCAGCTGGCTTCCCATGGTTTCAAGAATTTCCTCGCTGAACGCATCCTTTTCCTTTTTCTTCCCTAAGTGAAGCTGCAGGATCGTAAGGTAATTAGAAAGCGTGCTCAAGGGCTGCTTGGATTCGTGCGCAAGAATCGTCCCGAGCTGTGAGATGATGCCGTTTTTTTCCAGCGCGGCAAAGCGTCTGCGGGTGAGCGCCGCTTCTTCATTAGCTCTTTCTTTTTCTTCCAAAGCCTTGGACAGCGCTTTAGTCCTTAGTCTTACAAGCCTGCGAAGATGCAGCTCATTGAAGACAAGGAAAAGAATAAAGGCAACGGCAATCAGAATTTCGTTTTTGAATCGGTTGAAAAGCCCGGGCAGCGACGTATCTTTGAGATAGGAATAGGGCCCGAGTCCCAAATCTTTCATGAGCTGGTCGATCGAAAACTGGTCATGGTCAATAGACCAGCGGTAGCCCGCAAATTCCGGCATCGAAAGCAGCGTTACCGTGACTTCTCTGGCAAGCCACTCAGGGGTTCCGGCAAGCGCAGCAAAGGACATATCAGGATACAAATCCGCCGTCGATCGGCGGCAGGGGAACACCCCTTTATCGTAAGGCTGCTCGCTAATCACCTTGAGACTGCCTTTTTCCACCATTCCCATGGCTTCGATTTGCTCAAGAACGCACGTTGTTAGAACGCCGGCATCTGCATTTCCGTTGAGTACCGTGGAGACCACGTCAGGCGTCTGAAACTGAGTGAAATTGATCGAGGAAAAGAAAGCGTCGGGGTCGTGCCCCTTGTTGTGGATTTCTCTCAGCGCAGCGAGCTAGCCGCCTAGAGAATTAGGCATCGAGGCGGCAATGGATTTTCCTCTCAAGTCATTAATCGTATTAAGGTCTATTCGGTCACTTCTGGCGATGATGACGCTGCCCACGGTTTTTGCAGGCTCTTTGCCGTTAGCGCTGATCCTGGTCGCTAGGTGCGTAAAAGGAATGGAGCCTCGAAATTCAACAAAGAAATTACTCGGGCCGATGAGAAAATCGAGCTTCTGCTCTTTGATTTCCGAGAGCGTGTTAATAGGAGAAAGTGAAACGAGCTTAAATTCAACGCCGCGGATTCGAGACTGAAGGGCGTCCAACGTCTGTTTTAATGTTTCGTTTTCCTGGAATAACTCTAAGCCGTGGGCGTAGCCGATTTTGACGGTCTCGGCCTGTGCGCCCGCAGAAATAAGCATCAAAAAAAGGGAAAAAAACGCTGCCCGGCTCAAAAGGAAAAGGTTCTTTGCGAGTCTTATTATCATTTTTTTAAAGAAGTGTTTGTTGAACCGGAATCGGGCAAAGCCTAAGAACCTTCTAGAGAGAAGGCTCATGGCCTAAGGAACAATGTTAACGACGCTCAGCAGGGATGGGTATTGGGAAAAAGATCAACTTTTGCACGCCAATTAACCCAACAAGGGGGTACGTTGAACTGTCGTTTTAGCCGGAAGGGTGGGTTTCACCTTATCTGTAATTTTGACCGGAAAATTGCAAAAAAGCTGCTCGGAAGAAAGTTCCTCCGAGCAGCAAGGTACATCACCTCATTTATGCTTAACCGCAGAGCTGCTTAAGAAGATCCTGACTGTACTTGTAGGTCAGCTCAAAGACTCTCTGGGTCTGATAGCCGGGAAGCGGTACTTCCACACCGATGGGTCTTTCAGGCATATGGCGCAGGAAGTCGACCAGAGGCAGTTCGCCGACACCCGGGATAAGACGGCCCTCGCGGGCTTCTTTAACAACGCCTTCAAAGCCTTTCGGTGTACCGGCGGTGGATTCGACCTTCAAAGTGCCGGCTCTTTGAGCCTGTACGAGTTTAGGATCGATCGGGCCGTTGATCACAGCGTCGCAAAGGTGGATTTCGCCCAAGTATTTCTGCGGAATCTTGTCGAGATCGTTGTGGCTGCCGCCGGATCTGTAAAGGTGCAGAGAGTCAACGGCGATCGTGCAGTTGGGTCTGTCGGCCATCTTGACGAGTTCATAGGCTTGTTCGAGCGTACCGACAGTTCTCCAAATCATGAATTCGACGTCGATATTAAAGCCTCTGGGAGCAGCGTAGTCAGCCATATCCTGCAGGACACGGGCGAATTTTTCCTTATTGGGAGCGTCGCCGCAGAGTGTGAGGTTTTTGACGCCTAATTCTGCGCAGGCATCCATCACGGAGTGGAATTCAGCCGGGTTGGTGTCGGAGTTGATGGCAAAGCCGTCAACGCCGTGCAGAACGATTCCGGTATTGGCCAAGTGCTGCTTAAAAGCGCGGATTTCAGGAGTTCCGGCTTTGAATTCGTGAGCCAAGGCACCGGGAACAATCGGGTGAATTCTCAAGCCCATCTGTTCGTAACCGGCTTTTCTGGCCTGGTTGGCGAACTCTTCCGGGGGAAGCTCGATAGCGCAGAGAGCGATCGCCTGAAGCTCTCTCTTTTTGCAGTCCATAGCTTTAGCTGTGGAGAAAGCGGAGAGGGCACCTGCACCGGCAAGAGCGGCTGCGGACTTGAATAAGTTTCTCCTATACATGATGTTCACCTCGATTATTTGTTCAAAGAGTTCACTGCTTGTTCGGCGGCTAACTTACCGCTTGTCATAGCCCAGGCCATGTTGCCTCCAGGAGGGGAGTCGTCGCCCATGGCGCCCCCGACGAGTTCACCTGCTGCAAAGAGTCCGGGGATGGGCTTGTTGTTCTTGTCAACCACATTTAATTTATCGTTGGTGACCACGCCGCCCATCGTTGTAGCAAATCTCGGCTGCTGCTCGACGATGTAGTAGGGACCGACGGCTGCAACCTGCTTCTTCATGAACTTAGCGGGACGATTGAAGTCGGCGTCTTTTCCGGCTTTTACGAAACCGTTGTACTTGGCAACTGTTTTTGCTAATTCAGCGCCGTTGACACCGGCCTTGTTAGCAACCGCTTCGATCGTGTCGGCTTTGACGACAATCGGATAACCTTTACCGTCCTGGGCAAGCCACTTATCCATGTCTGCCTTGCTGATGCCGGTGATGCTGAGCTTGGTAAGGAAGGCCTGGTAAGAAGGTTCGTCCATCAGAATGAAGAGTTTGCCGCCTTGCTTAACTTCTTCGTTCTTAATGTTGTGGTTGGTATCGAGTTCGCTGATGACGCGCTTACCGGCCTTGTTGACCATGATGCCGGCATTGTCTTCAAAAGCAGCCTTGTTGGACCAAATCGTGGATTTGGCAATGCCCGGGGCGACTTCCATACCGTTCGGGTAGATCTTGCCCAAGTCCATCATCTGAGTCTTGGCGCCGATCTTCATGGCCATCTGATGGCCTTCGCCGTTGGAGCTCTTAACGCCGTAATAAAGAGCGTTCTTCAGATTTCCGGAGAGCATGCCTTTATTGGCGCCGAAACCGCCGGTGGTCAAAATCACTGCCGGAGCATTGATGGTGTAGAACGTGCCGTCAGAGCCCTGGGCCTTAACTCCCACTACTTTGCCGTCCTTGACGATCAGTTCTTTAGCCGGCGTGCCGAGAAGCAGCTTAGTGCCGGACTTCGCAACGGCAGCTTTAAAATAACGTGTTGCGCCCTGAGCTCCGTCAATCCAGCGCATGACACGGGGCTTAGAGTGCTCGGCTTCATTGGTGAAACCGGCCTTGGTGTTTAACTTCATTCCGGCGTAAGTCGTTGCCCAATCGACCATCGGACCCACGTTGTTGACGTAAAGCGCAAGCATGCGGCGGTCGTTCAGGTTATGGCCGTTCTTGATGTAGTCTTCGGTCATGATGGCCGGAGAGTCATCCTTGACGCCGGCGTCTTTCTGGATCTTGGATCCCTGAATGACGACGGTACCGCCGTTAACTGCTGCTGCACCGCCCGCAAACGGCATCTTTTCAAGAAGAACGACTTTCTTGCCTAATTCAGAAGCTCTGATAGCGGCGGTTTGACCTGCTGCACCGGCACCGACGATCGCGATGTCAGCGTTTAAGGTCTGAGCAGGCGCTGCGGTCTGAGTTTTCTGAACTTTAGAGAGGGCTTCAACATTGCCGCCGGCCTGCTTAACGCAGGCTGCCACGGCTGCGAGGATGGCTTTGCTGGTGATTGAAGCGCCGGAGACGCCGTTGACGCCTAAGCTCTGTTTGTCAACGATAGTTTTGGGAAGCGTTTCGATGGCAACAGAACCGATTCCCGGAGTTTCTTTGTTCTGACCGACTTCTATCTTCTGGATGGCGTCCGAAGAGAAGGTCACGGTAACGGGAACTTCGCCTCCGTTGCCTTTTGCGACTGCTGTGTAGGTGCCGGCGTTATACGCTGCAGCCTGAGCTACGGACGCTAACGACAGGGCAGTCAGAGCAGAAATAACACTAAGTTTATATTTCATAATTTTCTCCCGTTCGAGGGCCCGCGAGCCCTCGAATGTGATGAAAGTTATTTAGTCGGATACATGGCCTTGTGGATGGAATTGAGGATCTGTTCGGCCTCTTCGCTCGGGATCTGGCCCGGCGCGGAAGGTTTGCCGCCGACCATGCAGAAGGTGATGTCGGATCCTGTGAATTCGCCGGTCATACGGCTTAAGACACCGTCTTTGCCCATAGCCATGGTGAGCATCGGCTTGCGGGAGAAGTAATTGCGTGTCTTCCAAGTAGCATTCATGAGGTTAAGAGCGTCGCCGGTGTTGTGGGCCATCACGGCAATCTTCAGAATGTCGGAACCTAATTGTTCCTGAAGCAGCAGACGGCGGATGATTTCGGCTTCAGAGGGAGTCCATCCGAATTCGTGGTCGCTCATCACAACCTTGACGCCTTTTTCTTTGGCTTTCTTGACGATTTGTTTGCAGATATCGGCGTTGCGGAACATTTCGATATCGATCAGGTCGATCTTGCCGTTATCCAGGACGTCGAAATAGAAGTCGCGGTAGTATTCGTCGGAGACGTGACGTCCGCCGCCTTCGGTCTTGTCGCGGAAGGTCATGAGAATCGGTTTGTTCTTGGCGATTTCATAGACCTGCTTGGTGAGCTTGGCAAATTCTTTGCCGGAGATTTCACCGATGTAGTCCGGACGCAGTTCGATCATCTGCAGTTCGGGACGGCTGTTGTAGTCTTTGACCAGAGCGATGAAGGCTTCAGGAGTCTTAGCAGTTGTGGAAGCGATGATCTTGGGGCGGCCTTCGCCGATTCTGACGCCCTTAATTTCTAAAACTTCAACGGGTTCTTTATCCCAGCCGGGTTCGTGGTTCAAGGTGTCAACCGGCATCATCTTTTCGTTGCCTTTGAGCTTTGTGCTGGCAAAAGCAGATGCGGAAAAAGCAGCGGCCAAACCGCCGATACCGGATTGGAGCATTGTTCTTCTCTTCATGTTTCCTCCTAGAGATTGTTGTAACGTTTGATTCCGTTAACGATATTTTGCGTTTTAGAAGAAAATGCCAAAACGGGCCGAGGTCTGTAAAAACACGAGCCGAAGGATGTAATCGAGAAGTTTTCTAGGTGTTTGGTATGTGAGGGAATACCTTGAGGCTCCGATTTTGGAAAGTAAATGAGCAGCAGATTTCACTCAAAACTTCGTTTTTGCAGTTTGTTTTGTCTATCCGAAATATGTCGGAGAGTGTTGTTTTGATCTTCCCTCTGGGGGCGTTATCCTGTGGGTAAAACTTAGCTGAACGATAAGATTGGCGGAGAAAGTGGAAGTTTTCCAGTCCCGGTTAAATTTGCCGATTCGTCGGATAATTCATTTGCCGCAAAGCATTGGATAGTAGATCCGACCCTGTGATTTGCTCGTTGGGAGCACTGCTCCGACACACGCTTACGACAGCTTTTTGTCGGTCAAGAAAAAAGGCTCTTTGCAGCTTTCCGGAGATTGCTGCAGAAGAGCCTTAGCTAGAAAAGGGAGGCCTTCTTATTTTTTCAGTGAAACCTTTCTGATTTTCTTGGTATTGAGAAGTTTCTTCATTTCGCTGAGCTCGGCTTTGAGTTCTGCAATATCGCTTTCCATACTCTTTTCTCTGGCGCGCGAGCTCTTAAGTTCGGCTTCCAAAGAGTGATTATGGTTAGCCAATGCAACCACTTTGCCCTTGAACTCGGATGATGAGGTGTAGGTCGAAGGCGCACCGAACCTGTAGGAAACACCGGCTCCGACCATGACGTCGCCGCTCGTTGCAGCAGAACCCGCAACGTTGAACATCAGATTCTTGGTCGGTTTGTAGAAAACGCCGACGGCCAATGCCTGCTCGCCGGAATAATTGCCGACGCCGGCAGCAGAAGACCACTTGTGATCCTCATCCAATTCCATCGGATGCAGAGAAGCCATAGCCGCAGAATTTGCCGCTGCTCTGCGAATGTCTTTCTTTAAAGTCTTCGCCACGTGATGGATGGATCGCGCGTTTTGCTGAATCGCCTGTGAGTTCTGGATGACAGCAGCCTGAGTTTCGTAGAGCTGAGCTCCCGTTACCGCTTCAGTGCTGTCTCGGGAGACCCGACCGCGGGCCACATTCACGATCTTTCTCTGAACCTTAGAAGAGCCCACGCTCACCGCATTGTCCACACCTTCGGAAGAAGCGCCGAGAACAACTGCATTATGCGCATTCGTTTGAACGTTGCTCCCGATGACAACCGTGTTTTCGGCATCTTTGGAGAGTTTGTTGTTGTGACCAACGACCACGCTGTGATCGGCTCCAGATTCCAAAGCGTTGTTATTGCCGACGGCAAAGGATTCTTGGGCTACCAGGGAGTTACGGGAACCGAGTCCCACTGAGTCTCTGCCTGCTACGCTGTTGGAGTGACCGACGGAGATGCCGTTTTCGCTCGTGACGGAAGAATTTTTGCCGAAGCTTACGGTCTCTCCGTGCAGGTAGTTGTGCACTGTCCGACCGCTCACCGCACGCGTATCTTCCGCATTGATCTGACCGACAGCCTTCATGTTGGAAGCAATCGTATTAAGCGTGCTTTCCTTGGAGATGGAGTTGCTCACTGCGTTGTTGACGACATCTGTATTTGAGATGATGTCGGAGACCGCGTTAGAAAGCCCCGTATTGTCTTTCAATGCATCTTTCAGAGCTGCCTGAACATTTTCTTTGGAGATGGAAATGTTCTGCAGCGCATCCCAAACCTGATTGCCGGTGACAAGGCCCGCGCTGTTCTGAGCAACTTCGCCTGCTACGCCGCTAACGGTAAAGGTACCGTTGTGATCGTTGTCAACACTGATTAGGCCGGAACCTACGACGTTGACGGACTCTTTTGCGATGTTAGAAATCTGCGTTTTTCCGGCGTCAGTCAAATTCGAAAGAGAGTTATTCAGCGAATTGGATACTCCTTCCTGGATGCCGGCGACTTTGCTGTCCAAGGCTGCAAGGTTTTGGCCGACTGTTTTGGATCCGGATATGGCCACAAAAGAGGAGCCTGAAGGCTGCTGAGGCGTGCCCCAAGCGTAGACCTGACTTACAGTAGCAAAGCCTTCTGCATCGGCTGCAATACTTTCTGCTCCGAGCTTTGTCAGCCAAGCGGGTCTATCAATATTGCTTCCGCTGACGTTTGCTTTGGCAGCATCTAAGTCCTGAAGGCCTTTGTCCAAACTGCTTAAGTTGGTAGCTGTTGATTTTGCGGTGGCAACGTATGTTCCGTCTTCGGTTGGTCTGACTTCTCCGAAAAGGACCGAGCCGGTAACAAGAGAAGTATTTCCGCCGGCAACGGCTGCGCCGCTTGAGAGTTTGCTCTGCCAATTTCCGGCGTCAGTGTCTGTCAGGTTGGCCTGAATCGATAAACAATTATTTACTAACCCATTAAAAATTCAGTAAAAGCAGTTGACTTTTTTTGAAATATGACGTATAATATATACGTCTATAATTCAATAGGTGGAAAATGGCTGTCAGCAAGGAAATCCTCGACCTTATTCCGGAAGGCTGTAAGGTCAACTGGAATGAAAAACAACAACGCTTTTACGTTTACAAATCCACCTATTACTACAGCAAGGAACACAAAAGATCCCGTGAACAGCGCACTCAAGTCGGTACAATCGTTAATGGAGTCTTTACTTATGCCAAGAGCTATCTGCTCAAACAGCAAATCAAAGATTTAAAACAGGAGGTCAAGGCTTCGACAGCAGATGTGGTTAACAAAACCTCTGAAATTCTGTCCGATGAGATCGCCGATCCTCGCCAGGCTGCGAAGGTTCAATATCCTTTGGCGTACGTGTATTTGGTCGCTCTGCTCAGCTCCCTTTCCGGTCAGACAAGCTGTGTTCAAATCGCTGATTATTGGAGCAACCATCGGGCAGCTCTGGAAACAGTATTTGAAGACTTTCCTAAGCAGGACATTTCTCACGATACCGTTCGGCGTCTTCTTATGCTGATAGATCCTGAACAATTCCAAAGCTTTTACGGCAGACTTGTAGAACCGCTGCTTCATAAATTTACTTCTCGAATCGTTGCAGTGGACGGTCAAGCGGTCAAAGCCTCCAGAAGAAGCGGAGAAAGAGCCGGTAAATACATCCTTACCTTCTATGACACTGAAAATGGAATTGTTTTAGGCCAAAAGCTCATCGGGAGCAAGGAAAATGAGATCACGCACGCCGCCTCAATGGTTGAGGGGCTCGATTTGGCAGGATGTATTGTTACGGCCGATGCGCTCAATACGCAGGAAAAGTTTGCTTCAGCTTTAATCCAAAGAAAGGCAGACTACTGTCTTGCGGTGAAACAGAACCACAAATCGTTGTTCTATGACATACAGTTAAGCTTTGTGGACCGCACTGAAACTCGTACCGTGGAGATCGAAAAAGTTGAACTCGGACATGGCAGAATCGAGACAAGAAAGATTTCGGTCCTTCCCGGAAGTTGCCTGCCCGCAGCCTTATTGAAGAAGTGGATAGGGCTGGATGAAGGCACGATCATTAAAGCTACAACAGAGAGCGTTAATAAGACAACCGGCGAGATCAGTTCTCTTGATCGCTACTACATTAGCTCCCTGAACTTCTTTAATGCCCATATCGCAGAACAATGTGCAAGAGCCGTTAGACGTCACTGGGGAATTGAAAACGACCTCCACTACGTTCTGGATGTTAACTTCTATCAAGATAGGACACAGTGCAAAAACGCTAACTATCTGCAAAACAGAGTCCTCTTGAATAAATGGGCGCTCGGGATGATCAGAAAACTTCAAAAAGAAGAGGAAACCGAAACCGGCAAAGAGGCTAAAAGCGTGAAGCGAATCATGGCTAAGCTGCAGTCCCCGACAGCAGCTCTGGAGGCATTGGCCTCGCTAATTAACAAATAAATTCATGCGTAGCCCCTGTTTCGCCTTAGCTGTTTTCTTTGTCATTCTAAGCTTGTTCCTCTTGAGTCTCCTATTGAAATATCTTGTGAATAAGCGGACCTCTCAGCTGCTCAAGCTCATCGATGAGAAAAAAGAGTTATTGCGAAGAGAAAAGGAAAACTTCAAAAGAATCGAAACGCTGCAAAAAGTCGGAATTGTCGGACTGATGAGCAGTATGTTTGCCCACGAGGTCAGACAGCCTCTCAGCACAATTTCCTGCTGGGGGCACGTCTTGAAGAAGTTAGCCGGACAAAGTGAAAACTCTAAGGAAATGGTTCCGCTCATAGAAAAAATGGTCTCGGCAGCGTCCCAGGCAGAGAAAAAAATTACCGATATTCGAGGCGTGCTCAGAACTCAGGAGCCGAAGCTGGAAAAAAAATGATTTAACTGAAATCATTTCCGAAGAGCTGAAAAGTCTTCATCAAACCCTCGAAAAGAAAATCAGGGTTGAATTCAAGGAAGCGGCGACCCGCCCTTATGTCCTTATGGCTCGGACTGAATTGGAGGTCGTTGTTCACAACATTTTCAAAAATTCCATCCAAGCGCAGGAAAAGTCTTCCGAAATCTTTCTCTCTATTACATTGGGAACAAAAGACAACCGAGTTTTCTTTCGATTAGCGGACGGAGGACCGAAGGTCACTCAAGAGCAAATCGATGAAATGAAAATTCCGTTTTACTCTTCTAAGAAAGAAGGACTGGGTCTCGGAACGGCGATTGTTCAGACGATTATGAAAAGGTACGGAGGTTGGATGGAGCTTTCTTTGTCTTCGAGAAAGAGCCTGAGCGTCTTATTAGTTTTTGTAGAGGCCTAAAGTGAATCAATTAATTCGGATCGTGGATGACGATGAGTCTGTCAGAGAATCACTCAGCATGGTTCTGAAAATGGAGGGCTATGAGGTAAAAGCCTGGAGCAACGCAAAAGATTTTTTCAGAGAAGACTTTATGTCAGCTCCGGGGTGTTTGCTGTTAGATGTCATGATGCCGGAAATGACCGGATATGAAGTTCAGCAGATCCTCATTGAGCGATCTCATTTCATCCCTATCATCTTCATATCGGCTTACGGAGAGATCGAAGGCGTTGTTAGAAGTATGAAGCTGGGAGCCGTGGATTTCTTGCAAAAGCCGCTCGACCCTGAAAAAGTCCTGGCAGCCGTAGCGAAGGCCATCAAAAACTTCGGTCAAAGACCGCTGGAGATTGAACCGGCGGAAGCCTACAGACGGTACAGCAGCCTAACCGAAAAAGAAAAACATATCCTAGAGTTAATAGATATCGGGCTATCAAGTTCTGCTATTGCAGAGCGGCTCTCCTTAAGCAAGCGGACGATAGAAAATAGACGAGTGCTTATTTACCGCAAGCTCCAGGTCCAAAGCGCAGAAGAAATGAAAAGAATTTTGAGAGCAGTTGAAAGTAGGGATGAGACCCTCAGGACGGAACAGGACTGTCTTATACAGCGTGTCGGAAAGTATTTCTGAAAAACTTCAGCCAAACCGCAGAGCTGCATCTGAATTCGAAAAGATTCAGGTGCTGGCAATGCGGCTCGGCCTATTGCCGTGGCTTATCGCTTATTATTTTCTAAACCAATTTTCGCGGTGCCACTTCAAATATTTCTTCATTTTCACCGGAACACCGTTAATTAGCGAAAGATCTTCAGTAAGACCGAGTTTCGGGCGCTCTTCTTCAGAAAGAGATGCAGAAATCAGAATCTTTCCATCGTCTGTGAAGCTGATAAGTCCTTGATCAAAAAGCTTGTCGAAATTAGCAGACAACAAAAGAACATTGTACGGATCCAATTTTTCTTCATCAAAGTCACATTCAGCCCATGGCTGGATGTGAGAAGCAACCAACAATTCAGGAGTGGTAATCCCGGTAACTTCACAGGTTCTCCTCACCGTAAGAAGATAGTCACGAAGGTCTTTTTGACAGTTTCTGTGTTTTTGCAGAACCAAACTCTCCTGCTTATGCTTGGATAATCTCTTCAGTTCTTCTTCAAGTTCGTCTTTTAACGCTTTCGGATATTCGTACGGATTCGAGGCAGAAGTCATGATTGCATGAAATAAAGCATCTCTAACCGTAAAACGGTCCCCGTCAATATGAAGCGGCTGCCAATATTTCCTGGGTATTTTTTCGGCTTTAACGGGTTCAACACCTAACTTTTGGCAGTAACTTCTGAAAGCCTGTTCCAGTTCACTATCTGGGTGACAATTTCCTAATAGGGAATTAATCGCCTTGGTTGTCTCGCGGCCGTCTCGATTATCGAGGAGGTTTTTGGAACTCCACATTGAGAATCGATATCCAACAGTCCTGCTTGGCAAAAACCTAAGCTCATCATCACCTTTGAATTGGTAAGGGACAAAATTTTTCCCTTTTCTAATTCTTTCTTTGAGCGTTTCCCCGTCAGGAAACTTGAAGGAAGGATCGTTGTTGAGAAGAGAATCAAGCTCTTTGATGGAATCCAAAAGTTCATAATCCTTGGAAACCATATAGCTGCTTGCAATATTCTGGGGCATTTGTACTCCTTGAGTATGATAATTTTCTTTCTGTTTTGAGACTCAGCTCCGGATTTCGTAATTCCCTTTGTTAAGAGGCTTCAAGCGAAGTATGGTTAGAGCTACAACTAAAACAAACTGTTGGCATCGTTCCGAAGCTGTTTTCTTTCGAGCCTTTCCCCTTGCTTTCTGACTTCATCCTGCGCTCGAAGTTCATCGAGGTATTTTTGAGAGGTGAAAGTAATGGCCGGGCCCTTCATTCCTCCAAAGGACAACAAGTTTTCTTCCGGATTATCGGAACAGCCGATCGCAACAAAGTTCGCTTTGATATTTACGAGCGGAGGATTCCAAGTGTAAGTTCCGAGTTTTATGCTCATCTCCCGACACTGAGCCAAAACTTTTTGTGCAGTTGTAAGGAGCTGAGCTTCTTCTTTAAGAAGCTGGCCCTTCATTCGAAGCTCTTTTATGGAGACGTCGACTAGAGCTCTTAGCTCTTCTTGTTTTTTAGCGTCTCCCGTTTCATTCATGATGTAAGAAACAGAGGGCTTCCCGAACTCTTTAGTGATTTTATCCACAAGGATTCGGTTTAACACCTGATCTCTGTCTGATACAGAAAGCTTTATCAATCGCCCTTCATTGTCAAAATCAAGGCCTTCAATCCTTGCTTTACCGCCCGGCAAAACGCCGAAGCCTTCTCTTTTCCGAGCTCTCTCAATATCGGCTTTGCTTGTTTTATCTAATGTAAATTCCCCCATGAAGGTGAATTCATTCTTTTTCCAGACACTTTCGGGCACGACTATAAGTTCCGATCCAATCTGATTAACAATTAGGCCACTGTCTGTTAAGAATTCTCCGAGGCCGGCAAATCTTCGTTTAGTTTTTCTGAATCCGATAGCTTCGTTCGTCGTGCCTTCACCCATCTCAAATCTCAGGCCGTAGGAGCCTTGAGGAAAACTTTCCTCACCTTCAAATTCACCCAGGATTCTGACGCCGCTGGAAGCTAGTCCTTTTACGCACTGCTGCTTGGCTGAATTAACGATTCCGTCTTCGCTTGTTGGATCTTGACTCAGGGGGTTATTTAATGAACAGCCAAAGGCTGCCAAAGCCTCATTCACACAATTTTCGTCGTAGGCCTTGCATTTGCTAAATACAGCTTTGCTAATTTCAGCAATGGTGGGCACAGGTGCAGCCGCAACTTCTGCTCGACAAACTGATGTCCATAAAAATAACGGCAAACACGCGACTAAAAATTTTTCCTTCATCCTTGGGCTCCTTCCAATACCGTATTTTTGGGTTCACCCATTGTAGCAATTAGAAACAGTTTTAGAAGTCCGGCATTCCCTTTCCTTTCCGTGCGTTGTGCAGAAGGCTACTTGTACAGATTCCTAAGTACTACATGCAGGCTAACCAAGAGCACGCAGAGATTCAGCGGAAGCACCCATACAGGAAGCGCAACAGGAAGGAAAAACACAAGAAAAGCGATCAACGTTAACGAACTGCCAAGCTTCAAGGCAGCCTTTTGACCGGTAGGCGAAGCGCCGTCATAGCCCATCTTCCGTTTTTTCCAAACATAGATCCCGTCGATCATCAGAGGCATCGCAAATAGGCCCAAAGGCCAGAGCCAAATCGTCGCTTGGGAAAGCCTTAAAAACCGTAAATAGGAGGGATTTGCTGCGGTCCCTCAAGATCGGTAAAAATCCTTCGGAGAACTTCCCGAGCTTTTCGCTTAATTTGTTTCGCGCTCGGATCGGAGCAAAAAGACTGTTAACCTTTTCTTCCAATCCCGTGTCTTTCATCACAAGGCTGTACGCTTTGTTGGCCTGCGAAGAAACGTATTTGCCGGCCGATTTGCCGTAAGTCTGCGTAAGCGAAGCGTACTCTTCGGAGACGGCCTTAGCTGAATACTCACTCGGAAGCAGTACAACTAATGAGACGAGCTGAAGCACCATCAGAATGAAAACGGAGCGGAAGAGTGAAAGCAGTCCGTTTTGCTTTGTAGTTACGGCGGATTTATTCATAGAGACTCCACTCCAAATAGCTTAAAAATTTCGGCAACTAATCCGGGATGAGAAAAAGAAAGAAAGGGAAGGAAAATCAAAGGGAAAGAGGATTAAAAACCGAATCGGAGATACTTTCCCCGACGGGAATACTTCAGCCGTTTCCTAAAAATAAAAGGAATTCTGGGAAAAAACGGGCTTAGTTGTTCCGATTTGTCTGCCTAACGGAACAAGCCTTTCCGCTTTTTACTAAGTTCATTTTTAACCAGTTTAATTTTATTTTTTATTTCCCCATTAACTCATCAACAAACTCCTTTTAGCGACCCTCTCAAAAAACGTCCCTTTTACTGTTACTTTTGCTTTTGCTTCTTCTTTTGCCTTTGCCTCGGTAACTTCACTTCGCTCTTGGTCAGCCCCTTTCTCGGAAAGAATAGGAAGCCTGCCTTTAAAAATCTTTCCGCCGGAAAGAGATGCGAAATACTCCAAATCCGGAAGCATTCCTAAAGCCTGCGGCGGAACGAGTTCGGCTTCTTCCTGCATCAGGCGCTCTCCCGAATTTGCCGATGCGGTTAAAGGGTCGTCCGAAGAAATGCCGGTTGACTGCGTGTGCGGTAAGAAAGATAATGGGAAGTATTATCTCTTGCTCGAATAAGAGTCTTTGGACCTCTATCCCGTTAAGCCCCGGCATTTGGTAATCCAAAATTATGCAGCCGGACCTTTCCAGATCGTCATTCTCTAAAAAAGCTTCAGCTGAACCATAGGTAGCTACAGAAAACCCGGCAAGCTTTAAGGAACCTCTGCACAAAAGGTGGGTGATGTGATATAATTAGCATACTATTAAAAAGTGTGACTATGAAGATTAAAGCCCCCTCATTTGCTGCTTTATTCGCTGAAACTTCACCGCAGCTGGGCGGTGCCGGAAGAACGAAGTTCCTCGAAACTTTGGAGCGCATAATTCCTTGGCAGGATTTGGAATCATTGATCGGACCTTACTACAGCGAAGGCAAACGCGGTGCACAGCCTTATCCGCTGGAACTCATGATCCGCATTCATTTTCTTCAGCTGGTCTATAACCTGTCAGACCCAATGTGTGAAGAGACGCTTCACGACTCCTTTGCATGCCGCCGCTTTGTCGGTCTGACGATGGATTCAGAATGCCCGGATGAGACTACGATCCTGCGTTTCCGCCATCTGCTTGAAAAAAACGGTCTGGACAAGCAGGTCTTTGAATTGTTCAAGCAGCAGCTCTCCGACAGAGGTCTTCTCTTCAGCAAAGGAACGATAGTTGACGGCTCTTTTATTGAAGCGCCGAGTTCAACGAAAAACGCTGACAAAAAGCGCGATCCTGAAATGCACTCGGCCAAGAAAGGCAGCAACCGGCACTTCGGAATGAAGATGCACATCGGCGTGGATAAAGTCACGGGAATCATTCATACGGTGGTAACGACTCCGGCTAATGTTCATGATGTGACAAAGGTTGATGAATTACGCCGCCCCGATGACCGGGAAGTAATCGGCGATTCCGGATATCTCGGCATGGAAAAGCGCGAAAGTGCAGACCCTGAGCATGTAACTTATACGGCAGCCAAACGTTATAGCCAGCCGAAAAAGCTCTCGGCAGAGAGAATTGCCAATGAAAAGGTGCTGAGTTCGATTAGATGCAAGGTCGAACACGCCTTTCATCGAATTAAGGTTCAGTTTGGATATAAGAAAGTCAGGTATAGAGGGTTGGCAAAAAATACAGCACGCTTAACAATGCTGGCCTCGATCGCCAATATGTTCATTGGAAATTGCTTCGAAATTCGAACCGAGGTGAGCTTCGTCTAGGATAACTGTACCTATTAGGGAGGAAATTGACTGATTAGGCCCTAGTCAATTCCTCTTGATTGGAAAATCCGGCCCGGTCTTTCAAAAATTAAGCCTCCGAAGGGCCAATAGGAAGAATCGAGCGTTTTGCAGAGCTTCCTTAAAACTTATCAGCTTACCACCTCACAAGGTCTGTCCTCATAAAATGTATATATAAGTAAAGTTGAAGCGTAGAAATTAACTGCTCCTAGATTTCCTTACAATCCTTGAGCCCCAGGATCTTTAAATTTCTAATTTAATCAAAATTCATTAAAAAGTCACTCGCACTATATCAAAGGGTCACATAGACCACTTAAACCCACAACTGTACAGTTATGTCTCAACAAGGAACGCTTCTGAGTTCTCCAAAAGAGTGCGGAAGAAAACTAGGGGATTCAATAGATGAACTGTGGTTAGTTTCTTGTTCAGTTTCTTTCTTTGTTATGGTTAACAGAAAGGGACAGTAATTGAGCGAAAGCTCAGAAAACAGGACCGAGGGTTAAGCTGGCTGCTACCGGCGCCGCATTCAGAAGGTAAAACTTTTAATTGGGATTCCTCGGCCGTCTGTAAAAGGTCAATGAAAAGACTTAGACAGACGGATCGGAAAATTGTCTGAAAAATGGAAGAATTTTTCAGGCTCTCATCCGATCGTTTCCGAAGCATCTTTGAGTTTTCTCATAGATTTTTCGAAGTGCTTGAAAAGATCTTCCTCTTTTCGGGAACTGCATAACGACATGACTCATGTATTGAAACGTCCCTGCTCTGGACGTGAAGAGTGTCGGAAAGTTTCGACTTCGTGGCCGAAACTTTCACGTGCAGTTTAGGTGAATGGATTGTGCCCCGGAAACCTACACTTCGAAGCGGCTTTTGCCGCGCTGAGGAAATACTTCGACCTTGTGTCGAAATTGCGCAGACTGCTCCCTGGTAAGGAGACGGAAAGCGCAGAGGAAAATTTAGAGAGACCGAAGACGGATGCTTCCGGGATTTAATCCCGGCGCGGCAGAAAATCAGTAAAAGAGAACGTGGTTAAGAGGATGTGTATTGCCCATCTGAATCTCCTCCCTCCCCTTTAATGATCGACTGCACGGTTTGGTGACAGGCGTCTTTCTGAGGCGGTTCTTTTGGATTGGATTTGTTTAAGGCGAATTGGTAAACCTTTCCTGTATCAGGGTATCGGGTACCAAACTGCAGGAAAGGCGATGAAAGAGACTTAATCTCGGTTCGAGGTCTTGCCCGTCGATGAAAATCGATTGACCGAAGCCGTGAGGCCGAGCCTTCGCTTCAAATTCAAACTTCGGAAAACGTTTCAGACGTCTGAGGGTTCTTGATCTTCGAGTATTCTCTCTTAATGTTCCGGGTCGGCCGGCTCCGCGAGAGCCGGCTAAAGGCCGAATCTTTTTTCAACTGCTAACTATCTGGGTTGGAAATTTTTGTTAAGTGTCTTTTGAAATGGCTTAGTCAACGTTTGTATAGCGATGGTAAAACGCTACTGTAACGATAGTAAAACTAATAGAAATAAAGTGGAAATTAATTAAATAGTAATAAAACTTTTTGCACTATTAGTACAACTATCTGCACTTGTAGTATTACTTTTATTACCAAATTGGTAATGTACGTTAAACCATATTAGCCCATGGCTAATTAGTTGTAACCCAGTCATTACCATTTTAGTAATGTTTGATTCAGTCTAAACAACAGAATGAAAACATTACAGAGGGAGTTTTTTGCCTCTTAATGTGAATTAATGCTGTCCTTAGTCACTTAACAAAAGTTTTTACCTAAAGTTAGTCATAACTATCCCCTGTCTTCTTTTATAGGGTGATCATTAATGCGTCATTAGGACATTCCATTCACTCTATTCAGGAGATGAGCTATGAAGAAATCCATATGTCAAATCTTTAACAAAAACTGTCTGGAAACGGGGTTGAAACCTGATATCCCCACAATCAACGCAGCCGCATTGGAATACATAAAACGCTTTCCTCTCTTTAATGTTCCTGCCGTTGCTTTTTCCGACAGTGGTTTTAATGAGACTATTGCCGCCTACCTTCCTTATCCGATCGTAAAGGTAGTGCCGCTGGGTAGAACACCCGTTGAATCCAAGAAAGTCTTTCCATCGATTGAAGATTGCATCCGTCTTCTTAAAGCTTATGCCCAGGGCGACCAAAAGCTCTACAACGAATTGGAAGATCGTTTTATGAAGCCTTCCAAGATCGCTTCACGCAGGCAGTTCATGGAGACCGTTATCGCTTGGGCTTTCATCTTCTTCTACTTAAAGATCAGAAGAGATCATCGTTATTTCACGGCCCTTTCTTTCCTGCTCTCTTCCCATACCCTCTTGAGCTATGTAAATCGTTTTGAAGGATCCGATTCTTCTTAATCCTCATTTGAATCAATTTCTCCGTGACCTTGCTCCTCACGTCCACAAGGAAGAATTCCCAATGATCGCCCTTGAGCTCATCCCTGAGCTTTATGACTCTGCCGGTGAGCATAAAGAGAAGATTGACAGCTACATGAATGGAGCCTTGGATGACTTTGCTAAGCAGTATGCTGCTGAGTCCGGAGTCAGTCTCTCTAATCCGTCTTCTGCGGTTTTAAATAAAAACCGCGGAATCAGCAAAGGACGAGCGAGCGGATATGGAATGGATATCCCTGTCGGCATCTCCAACAAAGACTTTATCTACGCTTTTGTTGACGTTGTCAGCTTGATGTCCTTTGTGGTTAAACGTCGATTTGGTTTGAAAAATAAGTTAAGCGCCCTTTTTGTTCTTTACACACTGCAGCACCTGCCCTTCTTTAATCTTCAAACAGACTTCCGCAACATCAAGACTTCCAGGCTCTGGCCGGTTTTGATGCACAAAGACGGTCAGACATCAGTCTTTGCTGCACCGGGACCGCTTGTCCACTTTTCCACGGCTTCCTTGGTTGGTCACGGACCTTATGATTATCAGAGTTGGACAGCTAAAGGTTGTCCAAAGAATCTTGCTCCTTTTAATACTCCCAAAGGCTTTCAGAAGGATGCTCGTAAAAGTCTCCGTCAGTTAAACCAGTGCTGTAACTCTTTCCTTAATTCCTTCCTTCATTATCACCATAACAATGGCTAAACCTTCCATGCCCCTCGCCGATTGCCTGAGGCCTTTTAACCAATCTGACCGACATAAGGTTCAGCCGTTGATCAATGAGCTGAGGCAGGCGGTCGGAGACGACCACCTGCTTGGAATACAAACTGAGCTTTTTGAGGTGTTGGTAAAGATCGTCGGTAATTTTCCTTTGAGCTCAGGTTCAGGGTACTTTTGGCCGGGAAGCTACATCGACTTCTCTTTAAAGTTAAGCCGCATTGCGCTTAATCTTCTGCGCCAGCGTATCCAGTTCTTCACGATGCCGCTGGCTCAGAAAGAGTTTGAGACTCAGCTATTAAAACTCTTGGTTCTAACCACCTGTTTTTTCCTCAACTTACGCATTACGGCAATGACGTTCTGTGTAGCTGCAGAGAACGGCGATGAGTTTCGGTTTGAAGTGCCTTATGAAGATTGGTTCAAGGAACACGAGGGGCAGGAACTTACGCTGTACCACAATATCGATCCTGATCCTGAGGCTGCCGCCGGCAACATCAATCGTCTCGTCCTTAAATATCTTCCGGAATCTCTCCAAAAGCGCTTTGCAAAGAGCTTTAAGCGAGGATACCTTGCGCTGCTTTCCAAATTTATCCGCGGAGACGTCGGTAGCATCGTGAAGGATGAATTCATCCTCATCTTAATTTCTCAAGCAGAATCCATCCTCCGAGAGCAGATGACGATTGAATTTGCCAGACAAGGAGAAGAGCCGCCTCACTATATTCCTTCAATCCTGAGCTGGGCGATTTGTGCCCTGCTCGCGAACGAACTCTCCCCGGAAGCAGCGCTTAGGAAGTCCGATGCGATAGGCAATAAAGAACCTCTTCAAATCGTTGCACGTGCGATCACGTGCAAGGACGGAGAAATCTATGCCGTAATCGAATATTTCTTTCCTCTCTTAACGGCCAAGCTTCAAGAACTCTTTCCTCGCCAGACATGGCGAGAGAAAGAGGTTCTCAGAATGTGCTGTCAGTGCGGGATCTTTGACTTGAAAGAAGGCGCTACTTTTGAAGAAGTCGCAAACCGCATTGAAATTTATAAGAAATGCGGAAAAGAAGTTGTCTCTACACCCGTACAAGGTCTTCGCTTTAATAATTTCCTTCTTTATGTCGCAAATGACAGCTATTTCGGGAGAACCGTTCAATCTCTCCAAGCTAAGCACTCTGTCAATGCTAATGATAAGAAACTGAAAGAGCTCGGTCTTTACAAGCCGGTTGCCAAATGGCAATGGGAAGACAAGAAACTGATTATGGAACGTTTGAAACCCTACTTTGAAGAGGTACTAGCACCAAAAACAGATGAGGATAGGGAAAGAAGGGAATTTTTCGCACAAATGATGGAAAGGGCCCGGAAGCGCTGGAAAGAAGAAGAACGAGCACTTAAAGAAGCCGAAGAAGCAAAAGTCCCTCCGGCAATTCTCGCTCAGCGTAAAGCCGATTTAGAACATGCTTTGAGAGCATTCGAAGAAGCGAAAGAAAAATTTGACTGCGAATTCAACGTAAAGAAGAAACAAGCCAAAAACAAAAAGGCGAAGTCCAAGGAAGCTGCTGCCAAAGCACCTTCTGAAGAAGCGTCTGCCGAAACTACTAATACTGAAGAACCTGCAAAAGAAATGTCTAACACTAACTTAATCGTCGTCCAAAAGTCCAAAGAACCTTCTGTTCCGACGATCCAAACCTCGCACGCCATTAAAGCCTCGTGCAAACTCGTCTTTAATGCTCTTTGTCACGACACAAGCAGATTCTTCAGAGGCGTTGGGGAATGCTTTTCTGTGCACAGCGGGCTGGCTAAACGCGGCTATCGACTGGTGAAAATAGATTCTGAAGAATCCTCTCCTTCTAATGCTCAAAAGAAACCTGAAGTTAAACAGATTACTTGTGAGTCTAAGAAAGCCGCTGCCAATGAAGAAAACTCTTCTGTAATCGTCAATCCGGCCCCTGAAGCTTCCGTTACCGAAGTACAAACTCCAACTGTCCAAGACACACAAGCCGAAACTGCAGCCCTTGAGCCTTTTGCAGAAAAGTCTTCCGAGGAAAGCAAAACCGCGGCTTCTGAAAACATTACTCCCGTTCCCACTGAGCAAGTTGATCAAGCAACGACAGAAGAATCTGCGAAGATAAGCAGAGAAGTCGCTAATCCAGAGCTTCAGCAGCAGTTAGTCCAAAGACTTAATGAGTCTGTAGAAAAATCCTCTATCCATCCTGAAAAACTTGCCGATATGGAAATGGATGCTGAAATCAAGAGACTGGCTTCTTTGAAGAACAAGGATAAATCCGATAACTTGTCTGGCAACAAGTCTTCTCAGGAAGCAAAGGCTAGATCCCAAGAAAATGCAACAGCTAACGTTGTTCAGCAACCCCGACCATACTCCTCATCTAATGCTCAAAGCAAGTCTGGCGAACCTTCTGATTCTAAGGATCCGTCCGCCGCCCTCGCATCCGAAACATCCTCTGCGACTGATGCAGAAAAGCCAAAAGCTAAACGCGGCCGAAAAAAGAAGTCGGAATCCCAAACCACTAATCCTCTTGAGAACCAGGCCTTTGCTCCAAAGGCAAAAGAATCTGCAAAGCCAAAACCCTCAAGCGAAACAAAATCTGCCTCTGCTGCAAAACCTAAAGCAAATACCGTAGCGTCCGGTCAGTCGAAATCAAACGCAGCACCTTCTGACCAGAATCCTCCGAAGGCAAAGCGGGGTCGTAAGCCAAAAGCCCTTCAGTCTGCTAATACTCAGGCATCCAATGATGCCGCGAAGTCAAAGGAAGTTTCTGTAGCCCAGACTGCCAAGGCTAACAAGACTGCAAAGACAGCTAAATCCGCTGCTCAAACAAAAGCTTCAGTCAAAGCGACAGCAAAAACATCTAAAGCCGCGACTCAAGCTAAAGCAGAAGTCAAGCCGGTGCCTAAAACTCCCGCAAAGACGCCTTCTGCAGGTAAGTCTTCAGCTAAGGCAATACAAGCAGCTTTAACCGCTTAAGCGTCCTTCTTTTAATTCTCAAAACATTCCAAATCGACCGTTTTTACGGCCGATCGGAGGAGTTTTGTACCTAACGAATACCTATTGAAGCTTTTTACTATGGCCACACTCCATTTACCTTCTCGAGACAAGGTCATCTTGAGTCGTACAGAAACAAGGAAAAAATTCGACGAATTGTCGGACTGGGACAAAATGATGCTGTCCCGAGCAGCTATGAGAGCCCTCTTCATGGACAATCCGGATGTCATCCTCACGATTGATAAGTTAAAGGTGATTTCCCGCGACCATAAACATCCTCAAAACCGTAAAGATCCATACGGCAGGAAGATCTGGTATCTGCCGATCCGTTACCTAAGACCGGAGTACGAATACACCGTAAAACCAAAAGAGAAGCCGACTTGGGAAGAAATGTCTAAGGAATACAGGTCAAAGAGGAACAAATCTTCCAGGTGTGTTACTTCAGCGCAGAAGGAAAACAGAAAGATCCAGCTCTGCCATCGTCACTTTTACGTGGATGAATACATGGAGCTTATGGCGACTAAAGCCAAAAGAGATCGCCTTAAGCGTATGCAGACTCGTGAGCCTTACAAGTACACCAGAAAGATCGTCTTAAAGCTCAGTAAATCAGACAAGCGCTCGAGAGAACGAGAAGTCTTAAAGAAGATGAGTCAGACCTACACCGCCCACGAAATCATTACTTACCAGAAATGGTACGAGTGGCGTGAAAAAGCCCGAAAGCTTCTTCCTTTAAAGGCCGAATACTTCAACCAGTGTCTGCGACGATATCGGAACAAGGCGCTAAGCCGCGGGGAAAAGTTTTCTAAAGTCCGTCCGCTTAAACCTTGTCTTGATCTCAATCACGAAGTTTATTACCGCTCCAAGCGAGACAAATACATCCCGCTCGAAGTCTTTAACCATACTTTTAATCCTTTTCCTAATGTTCACCATCCGAGAAGATACTGCTATCCGGAGGCGCCGAAGCCATCCGTACAGACGATCCCATGAGCTGGCTGCGGTCGTTCCGTGGTTTGCGTCGTCCGCTTATCTGGCTTTTCTGGGCTATCAAAACATCCTTCCCTTAAATCTCAGTATCGCTTTGTTGTCTTTGACACTGGGAATGGGCGCTTACCGCTTGTCCAACGGCCTTCATATTCTGAGAGCCAGAAGTCTGCTGTCAGGCAGACGGATGGAACTCATGAAGTTTTCCAGAGCGTTAGAAGACTTTGACAATAAATCCGTCTGTATCGGATACGGATTTACGTGGCTGCCGGAACATACGCAAAAGCTCCATGACTTGTCCCGTCTCAATATCTCAACCTTAATGCTCCCGTCTTTTATGCATCGTCTCTTTAATCGTCACAAGAAGACTCAGCTGCCCGAAGAAATCGGCATGCCGTATCTTCACGGGCTGGATGCTTCCGAGAAGACGCTGCGCCGATCTCTCAAAAACTTTGAGGGCGGGCTGCTCATTGTCGGAACGACCCAGGCCGGTAAAGGCGTGATGCTGAACTTCATCATGACGCAGGCCATTCTGAGAGGCGACGCGGTCATCTTCATTGACCCTAAAGGTTCCGACCGCATGTACAAAGCGTTTTGCCGTGCCTGCGAGAAAGCCGGACGCGGCAAACCGCTACGTTTCCATCCCGGGAATCGCTCGAAGACGGATGGCATTCGTTTTGATGTAACTGCCGTTTTTAGCACCGGCGCCCAGATCGCCACTCGCGTGATGTCAGTCGTTCCCGGAGAAGACAACGTCTTCAAACAGTTTGCCTGGTCTTGTATCAAGACCTTTGCAGACGCCATGATTGAACTCGGAGAAAAGCCTTCTTTGAAGACCTTGTCTCAGAACATCAACAAAGGCATTGAAGATCTTCTCCGAGCCTTAATCCTCCAAGCAGTAAAGCAGCATGCTCAATCGGATTGGAGAGAACAAGCGGAATCCTTCCTGCCTGCAAGAAGAGAAAACTGCACCGACGCGATCCACGAACTTAATGTTCTGGTGGCTTGGTACGAAAACGTACTGCCAACCTATCTTCACACGATGGTCGTCGGCGAATGCTTAAAGATCTTCCATCACTCTAAAGAGCACTATTCCAAAATTACCGCAACGCTCATGCCGATCTTTGCGATGCTCACGAGCGGCCCTCTGGAAGAATCCCTCTCTCCTGATCCGGCCGACGCTTCCGATAAGCGTCCCATCTGGGATATGGAGTCCCTCGTTAAATGTAAGGGCGTCCTTTATGTCAATCTCGACTCATTGTCTGACAACATGATTGCTTCTGCCGTGGGTTCCATGCTCTTATCCGACTTAACGGCTTATGCAGGAAAGCGATACAACCTGGGACTTAACGATGTTCGTATTTCGCTCTATGTCGACGAAGCCTCTAACGTCATCAATCAGCCCTTAATTGAACTGCTTAATAAAGGCGCTGAGGGCGGTGTTTACACAACGATTGCGATTCAGACCGTCCCTGACTTGGCACATCGCTTGGGTTCTGTCCATGCGGCACGCATGGTGCTCGGCAACTGCAATAACTTAATCGCTCTTCGCTGTAAAGATCGAGAGACTCAGGATTTCGTCACGGAGACTTTCGGTAAGACGTATATCCACAATGTCGACACCACGTTGTCGACCCATGCAGATACGCATATCGGCTTACCTTCTTTTAAAGGCGGTGCTTCTCACAAGCGCACGGCCGTGCGCGAAGAGATCATTCCTTCGGAATATCTCGGCAAGCTTCCGAACGCTCAGTTCTTTGCCTCGCTCGGCGGCGGATATCTGATGAAGGGCCGCGTCCCTGTAATCATCGACGATGAGGAAAACTAAGATGCTGTCCCGACTCTTAATCCTCTTAATGATCCTTGTCTTAAGTTCCGTCATCTGGTGGCCGGGATTAAATGATGCCTCGTCTTTTGAGAACTTGTCGGAGCTCCACCTGAAAGACACAAGTCAAAAGATCGGTTCGATGTTTGAGTCTCTGACGCCGGTCGTTGACGGCGTCAGTTCTAAAGTCGCCGGTGCCTTTAATGCTCTGCTCGGAGACACTTACATTCCGTCTACTGATGTTGACGGGCATAAGGATGCGCCGACAAAAGAATTCTTTACGCGTCTTTGGTCTTCGCCGTACTTTGTCTCGATGCGAGCGATGCTGGAGATGTCGTGCGTTCGAGGAATCTTGGCGATCGGCTGGTTTGCGTTCTTATCTCCGATCCTCATTGCCGTGGTCATTGATGCTTGGGTTGTGAGACGCCTGAAGTACGAGAGTTTTGCGGTGCACCATCCGACGCTCTACCAAGTCGCCTTGTCGTCTCCGACCGTGCTTCTGATCTGTGCCTTTGCCGTAATGCTGATGCCTTGGTTTATACCGGCATGGGTTGCTACGCTCTTTTACGTGGCTTTCCTCATGTCCATCCATTTAATCGTCTCTAACTTCCATCGATTCGGATAACTTATGAAACGTCTTCTCCTTTTAATGCTCCTTTCTTTTGTCGGAACTTGTGTTGCTGCCGCGGAAGACTGCTTTGACCGAGTCGCTCGAGAAAAAGGTCTGGACGCGGATTTGCTTCGGGCGATTGCTTTTGTGGAGTCTTCCGGCAACCCGTCTGCTGTGGGACGCAACGCTTCGAGCGAAGACTACGGGCTGATGCAGATCAATTCCGGGTGGCTCAAGCGCTTTAAGACTTCGAAATCAGAGCTGCTCAATGACGCCTGTTTTAATGTTCAAGTCGGAGCTGAGATCTTGGCGGATAACTTTACGCGCTCCGCGCATCCTTGGGATGCCGTCGGTGCCTACAACGCCGCATGCACCCGACTTAAAGGTCAAGACTGCATCGATGCCCGACAAAAGTATGCCTGGAAAGTGTATCGAGCTTACATAGGAATGTCTAACGCTAAACGTCAAAAGCTCAGAGACGTCACCTCTTAATTCTCTTTTTTATAAAAAGTTTTTGTAACGCCTTCCGCGTCGTTTTTTTGACAAAGGCCGCGGCTGCGGAGGGATTTTTTGTCCTTAATCAGCCTTTGTCTTCTCTTTAACTTAACTTTTAGGAGTTTTTAATGACTTTATCCACCGCTGCAAACAGAACTTTTGCTTTTGTTCCTGCTCTTCTTTCCGTCTCCTTTTTTGTTCTGAGCGCTGTTTGCCCGGACGCTGCCTGGGCCGGGACTTCGACCGGAGGTCAGGAGCACTTTGCAGATCTTTACGCGATGTTAAAGGCCTGGAGTACCGGCACGCTCGGTAAATCCATCGCCTTAATGTTCCTGCTTGTCGGTTTGGGTGTCGGCGTGATCCGCGGCTCCATCATGGGTGCCGTGGGCTGCGTTGCCGCTTCCATGGCTTTGTTCATCGGCCCTCAGATCATTGAACAGATCTTCACGGCTCTGATCTAACGCTTCTGATAACGGACGCCCGAAGCTTTTCGGGCTTCCGATTCTTCCAGGAATCAATCATGGAATCTTTTAATCCTCACGAATACGTCCCGCGCCGATTAGATGCTCCGGCAAAGTTTTTGCTTTGGGACTTTGACTTGGTGGCGTCCGGCATTGCCGGGCTTGCCTTCGGCATCATCGTTAATTCTCTTCTGATGGGTGCGATTGCCTCGTATGCCGCCATCTGGGCTTACAGCCGACTCAAACAGAAGCGTCATCCCGGATACGGACTTCATTACCTCTATTGGCAGTTTCCTTTCAGAACCTTTAAGCGCACTCCGCCATCGAGCCGCCGCTTTTTTGTCGGATAACCGAATATGAACGTTAAAGAATATACAGCTGAGATTTCTGCTCGTCTTGCGCTTCGCTCATTCTTTATTTACGCCTTTGCTGCGTCTCTCATTGTCAATGTCATTCTCGCCTTTGGCTTAATCGTCCTTGATAAGAAAGACCGCGTCGTCGTGCTCCCTGCAGAAATCACGAAGTCTTTCTGGCTGGATGCCAATGGTGTCTCTCCGGAGTATTTAGAGCAGATGGGACTTTTTGCGCTGCAGCTCGCTCTTAATAATTCTCCCGAGACCTTTGAACACAACCAAAGAAAGCTGCTTCAGTACGTCTCGCCCGAACAACGCGGTGCCACCGAAGTCTTCTTAACCGCTCAAGGACGCCGCATGAAAAGCGCCAACGCTTCCGTTCATATGCTGCCTGAGGCCGTGGAAACGAGAGCCAGCGCCATGCAGGTTTCTGTTCGAGGAAACGTTCGTCAGTTCATAGGAGACAAACTCACTTCCATGCAGAAGAAATGCTGGATCGTGAAGTTCACCTACAGAAACTCCCGCCTTTGGTTAGAAACCATGCAGGAAGCCGACTGCAGACGACCGTTTGAACCGATGAAGCCCACCGGAGAAATCTAATGATCCTTCCTAATCGTCTTCTCATTCTCAGCGTATTTCTTTGCCAGTCTGCGGTTTTCTTTAGCTCTTCTCTTAATGCTAAAGAGATGCCTAAAGAATCGGCTTCGTCTGAAGCCCAGTCCTCTGTACATGCTGCGGTCGCTTATAAACAGCCTAACCGTGTTGTCGTGTTAAACAGCAAGATTGTCCGAGCGGTTTACGACAACAATCTGATCCAAGCTGATAAGGATCCGACCACCGGTTCTTTGTATGTGGTTCCGCTGACCAAAGAAACTACCGGAATGTTTGTGGTGACTGAATCCGGTCAGACACACAGCATTACGCTTTCTCCAAAAGAGCGTCTAACCGCTCAAACCGTCACGCTGAAAGAATCCGGAACGTTCTCTTCTTTTAATGCTCCTGTTGGATCGTCGGATCTTTCCGGTCTTCCCTATGAAGAACGGATTCAGACGGCTTTAAAACTCATCCCGCAATTGCGGGACTCCGAGGGCGAAGCGCTCGGAGGCACGTTAGCCGGCGTCTATCTCCACGCCCAGCCTGTCAGAGCGTGGAATGTCTTAGGGCTGAGACTTGAACGCTACCGCATCCTTAATCGTACAAAACACAAGCAGACGGTTCGTGAACCGGAGTTTTGGAGAAACGGTGTCTTGGCCGTTGCTACGGAAACTTCTGATCTTGCGCCCGGTGCATCTGCAGATCTTTGGTTAGTGAGGTCGGCAAGATGAGCGTCAAGAGTTATTTCGAAAGTGAGCGAAGAAAGAAACAAATCACGTGGATGCTCATTATCTTAGGCGGCCTTTTTGCCGGAGCCATGCTCTCTTCTTACTACTCACATGACAAAAAGCCGACTGCTGCTCCTCAGATTACAAGCACCACTCAAATCTCGATGGTTCCTTCTAAAGCTGACTATGAACAACATCAGGCCATCTATAACGATCGACTTCTGAACTTAGAAAGAGAGTCCAAAGAGGCAAAGCAGAGAGAAGCCAAACTTCAAAGCGATAAGAAACGCTTGGAAGATCGTATTGCGCTCTTAGAAAAGACCGCTCCTAAGGCTAATCGTCCAACGGATGCCGCACCGTCTGAAGACGGCTGGCCGCCTTCCGAGATTCTCGGAAAGCAGCCGATCAGCAGGAAGACGGGCTTTACAAGCGGCAATCATCCTCAAGGCAGATATTCTCGCCAGCAACCCGATGCCCCGGCTTCTTCTCCAGCGCCGCGTCTTGTCATCAACAATTTCGGCTCTGCTCCTAATCCTTCTAATGTTCTCGGATCACTCCCAATTAAGGCAAAACCTGAGACGTTGTCTTATCTGCCGAGCGGCACCTTTGCTAAAGCTCGTCTCTTGAACGGCGCGACTGCGCCGACCCGAGGACAAGGCTCCGGCAATCCGGTTCCGGTGCTCTTAGAGCTGACCGATTCTGCCGTCATGCCTAACCTTTACCGCTCCGGCATTAAACGCTGCTTTGTGACCGCGAATGCGACCGGTGAATTAGCCAGCGAACGTGTATTGATTCGTCTTGACCGCTTGTCTTGTATTGATGAAAACGGCGGAGCCGTAGATAAGAAGATCCAAGGTTATGTTTCCGGAGAAGACGGCAAAACCGGTCTTCGTGCCCGCTTAGTCACCAAGAGCGGACAAGCCATCGCTAATGCTCTGTTTACAGGAACTTTGGCCGGTCTCGGCAAAGCGGTATCGCTTGCGTCTGAAAACCAAACGACTTCTATTACCGGGACGGTTTCTACTACGGTCACCAACCCTTGGAAAGCGGGATTCGGAGAAGGCGCCACACACGCCATGGATCGAATCACCGATTACTACTTAAAGCTCGCAAGCGACATGTTCCCGGTCCTTGAAGTGGATTCCGGACGCAATGTCGAGATTGTGATCTCAAACGGCATATCGATTGAACGAAACACTAAACCTTAATTTACTGCCATGTTTAAACCATCTTCCCTTTTAACTGTCCTTGTCTCTGTGGGTCTGGCCGCACCGATTTCGAGTTTTGCTTCCGGTGCGTGTGTCAATCCTGACTTTAGGGCTCAGAAAATTTCTGCCGTTAAAACTTCGGCACCGCAGAAGGCAGCCGCCTCTGAAACTCCGGCCTCTAAAGAATCTAATGCGCCATCTGTTCCTTTAATCGCCGGACAAGCCGATGAATTGAAGATCGCAGCGGATAACTTCAAGACTCGTTATCCCAAGACTAAAGTTCTTGCGTATCGTCTGACTCCGCTGGCAGGAATTTTCGAAGCAACCGTCGGCAAAGAAGTCATCTACTTTGATAAGACTGCAAGGTTTGTGTTTTCCGGTCGTCTCTTAGATATGGATCGAGGAGAAGACTTAACGGATAAGCGCCTTAAAGATCTGAGAAGAATCGCTTTTGATTCTTTACCGCTGGATAAAGCGGTAAAGACCGTATACGGAAACGGTAAAAGAAAGCTTGCTGTCTTTACCGATGTGGATTGTCCGTTCTCCCGCAAACTCGGAACCACTCTTGAATCCCTTAAAGACGTGACGGTCTATACGTTCCTCTTTCCGCTGGAGTCCATCCATCCGGAAGCTCGCGTAAAGTCTGATGCGGTCTGGTGCGCTAAAGATCCGTCTAAAGCTCTTTCTTCCGCTTTAAAAGGCGAACCGATGCTCAAAGCCATTGCCGACAATCCGGTTTGTCCGTCTCCTGTAAACGATGTCCTTGCTTTGGCTAAACAGCACGGCATCGGAGGAACGCCGACCTTGATCAATGAAGCCGGAGACCGATCTGCCGGCGCCCTTCCGCTCGACAAACTTGAGGCGTTTATCAACGCTCCTTTGCAAGGAAACTAAATGAAACGTCTCTCCTTAATCGTCTCTGCGGTTTCTGCGGCGCTGATGCTTTCCGGATGCGGGTCGCTCACAGGGTTTTCGAATGCAAAGACGGATTTTGCCTGTGCTGATCTCTCCGGCGGTCCGTCCTGTAGAAACATCTCTCAGGTCTATGAAGAAAACAATCCGACAGCTCCGGTCGTCTTAGCGGCTTCAGAGGAAGAAGATTTTGTTCAGCCGTTTTTTGAGCCGAATCAGACTCCAGGCAAACAGGTTGTTAAAACTGAATCCGATTCAGTTTCCGTCGAGCAAGTGGAAACTTCTGCCGTGGAGCGCACCTCCGACTTTGTCACGATTGTTCCAGCTCGTCCGTGGAGAAAACCGGAAACCGTTCTTCGTGTGTGGCTCGCACCATTCCATGACAAGTTAGGCGACCTGCATGACCAGCGTTATCTGTACGTTCGTTTAGAAAACGGCGGCTGGACAACCGACAGTGTCAATGAACTTGTCTCGTCTTCCCGTTTGTCAAAGCCCGTTTATCCGTTGTCTTCCGACCAGCCTCAGGATCCCAACGAAGCCAAAAAAGAAAAGCTCAAGCAGCTTCCCGCTTTCGGCTTTACCGGCAAACCCTAAATCCTCCTTCTTTTAATCGTCCTTTTCTTTCTCATGAAGCTCAAGAACTTCCTGTCTTCTGCGGCATCTCTGTTTGCCTTTCAAGACTTAAAACCCAACTTTAAGGCGCATCCGGGTTCTACCCCAACGCGCCGCAAAGCGCCTCTGCGCATTGACCGATTTGCCGACGAACTGCCTTATGCCCAGTTCGAAGAAAGCGACAAACTTTGTGCAATTGCCGCGCCGGACGGATCTTTTGAAGGATTGGGTTTTGTCATTGAAGTTACGCCTCAGACAGGAACGTCTCTAAATATGGCTAAAAGCCTTGAGCACATGATCGGATCGATCCTGCCGGACGGAACAGGCGTTCAGGTCAGTCTTTTCGGATCTCCCTTTATTGAACCTTTAGTAGAACTTGTCCGAAGCCAAACGCTTCGTCCGACTCCGGAAGATACGCCGGCACGGGCTGAGCAAAAGGACTTGCTGTCTGCTATGACACAAGCCAAGGCAAAGTTTCTCTCTCGCTCTGCCACTCAGGCGCCTCATCCGGCGCTCCCGATTCTCGGAAGAAACCTTCGCTGCTGGATTTCCGTTGTCATCCCTACTAAAGATCCTTTTGCGTCAGAAGCTCGAGACAATGCGCTCTTAGTTCGCAAAGTTATGGTGTCGACCTTGAACCAATGGCATTTCGCGCCCTTTGTTTGGGATGAGCGGATTTTGGTGCATACCTTATCCCTTATTCTTAATCCTCAGCTTTTTGTGAACGGCGCTTGGTCGTTTTCGGAAGTGGACACCGCTCGTGAACCTCGTACCCAAATGGTCTCACACGAAACCACCATTTCTGTGGAAGAAGACGGCATTGTCTTCCGTTCCGCAAACCATCCTTTAACCGTCAAAGCGGTGAGTCTTTCACCGCACGGTTATCCGCAGAGTTTCTCATTGGACAAGATGGCCCGCGCTGCAGGAGATGTGGAAGGTTCTTTAGGCTTCTCTAGTCCGTTCCTCATTACGACTTATCTCTCTAAAACGTCTTATGAAAAAGGCAAAAGCTACGCTCAGCTTAAAAGCGCCCGAGCAGAACAAATGTCGGCGACAGAAATTGCCCGCTTCATTCCGACGCTTCAAGAGGAAGCCAGAGACTGGCGAGCTGCTGTTCAGTCTTTCGAGCACGGAGAAGGTTTAGTTCAGCTTTCTCACCAAGTCATGATCTTCCCGACGACAGAGAACGTCACGCATGAAGTTCAAACCGCGATCGGAATATTCAAGAAGATGTCGATTGAGCTCATGCAGGATCACTTAATGCATCTTCAAGGCTTAATGGCTTCTTTGCCGATGACGGGAGGCCCTCTGCTCGCCCATGACGTAAAACTCGCCAAACGTTCTTCCACGAAAACAAGCGCCAATGCCGCCAATACAATGCCGTTGCTCGGCGACTGGAAAGGTTCCGGTACTCGAGCCGGACACGTTCTGCCGACACCGATTCTTTCGTTGTTCTCGCGCAGAGGTCAGATCACGCACATTGATCCTTTTGCTAATCCTCATGGCAACTACAACGGCATCGTGACGGGATCCTCCGGATCCGGTAAATCCGTCATGCTGAACTCTCTGGCCCTCGGAACACTTTGCTCCAACGGTCGTGTGTGGGTCATCGATATCGGCCGAAGCTACGAAAAACTCTGCCACTGCGTCAACGGCCAATGGATAGAACTCTCGGATACTCCGCGTCCGGACGGCAAGATCGATTGTCTTAATCCTCTGTCGGTGACAAAGAACATCGAAGCCGATATGGACTTAGTCCTGCCTCTGATTGCTCAGATGGCGTCTTCGAACGAACAGCTCGATGACTTAATGCTCTCGCATCTTCAGATCCATATCCGTCATATTTGGTATGAAGCCAAAGCGCTGAACAAAGTTCCGACGATTACCGACCTCACTCGATCCCTGCTTCATAACGGACGATTAGGTGGTGCTCATCCTCGTCTTAATGATCCTGATTGGGAAGCCTATTACGCTTCTTTAACCACAGAAGAACAAAAGACGTTGGACGATCCACGTCTTGTGGACCTCGGCGTCAAGCTCATGCCCTATGCACAAGGCGGAGCTTATGCCTCCTTCTTTGAAGGAGAAGCCAATATCGACTTTGACAATCACTTCATCGTGCTTGAGCTGGAACAGCTCAACACCAAGAAGTCTCTTCAAGCCGTTGTCCTAATGCTCTTGATGTATCTCATAGACGTTGAGATGCGAAGAGGCGAGCGTTCCCAGCCCAAACTTGTCATCATCGATGAAGCCTGGGACTTAATGGTCCGAGGACATTCTTCTAAGTTTATTGAGGCCGGCTACCGCCGTGCCCGTAAATTAAACGGCGCTTTCTTTACCGGTACGCAAGGACCGGGAGACTATTGGAAAAGTTCTGCTGCTAAAGCAGCGTTAGACAACGCCGACTGCAAGTTCATCATGAAGCTCAAAGAATCCGTCTTGAGTGAATGCGAAAAAGAATCCCAGCTCGGCTTAGACGACTATGAATTCCAGCAGCTCCGTTCTCTTAAAGGTCTGAGGGATGTTTATTCCGAAGTGTTGGTCAAGATCGGCGATGCGCCGACTTCTGTGAATCGTCTGATTCTCGATCCGTTTTCTCTGTTGGTCATGAGTACGCATCCGAAGGACATCAGCGATATCAATCGCTTCCGCAAGGAAGGACTGTCGATGAGAAAAGCCATCGAAGCGGTTCTTTTAGAACGCGGTCAAGGCGAGTTCATTCCCTAATTGTCTTTCCCTTTAATTCTCAGACCTCTCCAAGAGTTCAATTCCATTTCCTTTTAATCCTATGAAAATCTCCTTCCTCTCCGTCACCATCGCCGTATATATCGGTCTAGGGCTTGGTTACGGCGCTTATCAAGCCAAAAACCGAATTCCCGACTTTCTGGATCGTCCCCGCTTTGCCGTTGTCAATCTCAATTCTGTCGTTAAAGCCAATGAAGTCCGTGTTGTCTCTCAAGGCAAACGCGGAAAAGAAATTATTGGCGAAGCCGAACGCTTCGCTAAAAGACTCAAAGAAGAACTTGCCCAGATAGAAAACGAATGCGACTGCGTTCTTCTGGTTTCTTCAGCTGTCATTTCTAACGCAAAGCTACCTGATTACACCGCACACCTTTCCTCCAAACTCGGCCTTTCTGCTGAACAGCAAAGCAATCAGCTTCAGCAGATCGAGGCTCGATTAAACAGCGGAGTCAAACGATGAGCCGCATGAAAGCCCACCCGAGAGTCTTTTGGCATCGTCTAAAAGATCATATTCGCCGCTTCGGATGGATTTGGCTAGCTGTCTTCTTAATCCTCAGCCTCGTTAACCATCGCTGGCATCTGGCTTTAAACCGCTCTCACTCTCTGCCGTTCAAGCTCTTTGCGATTGAACGAGGACAAAAGGAGATCAAAGTCGGAGATTACGTGGCTTTTGAACCTAAGCCTTCAGCTGTCGGAGGTTACCGTCTGACCTTTATCAAGGAAGTGGTCTGTGGTCCCGGCCAAACGCTGACTCGTGAGAACCGTACGTTCTATTGCGACGGCAAAGAACTCACCACCGCTAAAGAACGCGCTCTGAACGGCAATCCTTTAGAAGCCACTCAGCCTCAGGTTTTAGGGGAAGACCAATACTTTGTGCTCGGAACGCACAAAGATTCTTATGACAGCCGTTATGAAGCTTTCGGCTTGATCGACCGCTGCCGCTTCAGCGGCAAAGCTCATCCTCTCTTTTAATGGCCGAAGATTGTCATGAAACTAACCCGTGTCATTCTTTCAACTTGCGCTGTCGTCTCTTCCGTCGTTTGCATTTCTGCTTACAGCATTGCTTCAAGTGAACCGTCCGTGAGCTTTACTGCTGTTAAACCGTGTTCTAAAGAAACCTCACCTAAACCCAAAGTCGAAATCCTCGAACCGCTCGGTCCCCTGCACGATATCGCTGAACCCGACATTCTCGAAGCCTTTAAATCTCGTGTCGGGGCGATGAAGGCTTCCGGAGACTACGACCGTCGTTTTAATCAAAATAAAGAACGTATTGCCAAAGAGCTGGAACATCCGACGCCGGTCACAAGATTGAAGAAGGCCACGGAACTGCGTGTTTGGGAATTGTCTGCTTCTGTTCCGGAAACCTTGCCTGATTCTCTTCTTCGTCAGGCCCGGTCCGTCCCGATGCCGCACCTGTCTCGTTCCCTGCTTTTTATCGACGGGACGGACGCTGAGTCTCTGGATGCCGCTCAAAAACTCTATCAATCGCAAAAGGACATGCGGGTGGTTCTGGTGAACGGCACCCCGGCAGAAGTCTCGGAAAAGCTCAATCGCCGTGTGTTTTTTGACCAAGGCGGTGCGCTCGTCCGCGTCTTCGGGATTAAAGCCGTTCCAGCCCTTCTCTTTAATCGTCCGGAAGGCCCGACCGGTGCCGAATTTGCGCCCGACCAATTGTCCGAACTCCTTTCTTTGATGCCACAGCCATGAAACGCTCTCTTCTAATACTCCTTTTGTCTTTCTGTTTTGCAGCTTCCGCTTCAGCCGGAAACTGCAGAGGCAGAATCATCAATCCGATCACGGATGTCTGCTGGAGCTGTGTTTTCCCGATCAAGCTCGGAGGCGTTACGCTTTCTTCCGGAAACAATGCCGATCCGGAAACCGATGCCAATCGTCTTTGTCTTTGTGCTTCCGGCGCCAATATCACTGTCGGTCTTAATATGTCCTTCTGGGAACCGCTAAGAACCGCTGAAGTCGTCCGTACACCATACTGTTTTCCGTCGCTCGGCGGCATGGAACTTAATGTCGGCATTCGAGCACCGGCTCACGGCCGTACACCCAATAAATCGACATCCGCTCAGCGCTCTTCCTTTTATCAAGTGCACTGGTACTTCACACCTTGGCTTTTTATCCTTGAAGTCCTTCTCGATACCAAATGTCTGGAACAGTTCGCATGGGATTTAGCCTATATGACAGAGCTCGATCCGCTCTGGGATGATTCAGTCACCACGTTCTTCTTAAATCCCGATGCCTCGCTCTTTGCGAATCCGGCCGCAGCTGCGGCCTGCGCAGCAGACTGCGTTGCTGCAACGTCTTCTCTGCCGGTCTCCGAGCTCTATTGGTGCGCGGGCTGCCACGGCGGAATCTTCCCGCTAACCGGCTGGGTCGGCTCTCATGTTCACTTTCCGCAGGCCTCATCTCTTCTTGTCGCCCGCTTCACGATGAAGCTCCATCGCTCCGGTCTTCAATGGGCCGCTTACGGAGAAAAAGGCCAATGCGGCCCTTATCTCGAACCGATCATGGATAAGCGTGTCTATCGAACACAAATGATGTATCCGTCACGTACCACCGGTAAACGAGACGGACGATGCTGTTATCCGATGGGCGCCTCAACTTCGCTTTGGCATTCCGGCAAAACCTGGGCTTCCGGCGGGGAAGATGCGGCTTATCTCATCTATCGCAAACGGGACTGCTGCCAAGGAGCGGGGATTCAGCCGAGTTGATTCTGAAATATGCACACTTTTTCAAACCTTAATGCTCCTTCCAACCGAACACAAAAAAACTTTTTGAATTAAACATACTTATTCAAAAATCTATTTATGAATAAATCATACTTTTTCAAATTTATCCTGAGCGCCTTGATAACTTGTCCGCTTGTTTGCCTTGCGGCACCTGAGCCTTGGACCATCGAGGACGTACTTGATGCCTCTTCCGAACTCTCTCAGCAGATGCGATATCCGGAGACCGCACTGCAAAAGCGTCTGCCGCAGGTCTTTGTCTTGGTATCGTTTTCTATGCCCGAGGCTTCTTTAGAACGTTTGGCCCGTGATGCCAAAGACGCCGGGATCCCGTTGGTTTTCCGCGGCGTGCCGGAGACCAAAGAATCGACGGACTCTAAACTTCCGCTCCTTAATCCTCAGTCGCTGGTAGCCTTCCAGTCCCTAATCGATTCCGGCGCCGATGTTCAGCTCAACCCCGGACTCTTCTCCGAATTCAATATCCGTCAGGTTCCCGCCTTAATCCTCAAAGAAGAAAGCTCCGCTTCCTCGGACGGGTGCATCCAAAGCGCTAAAGCCGTCATTGTCCCCGGAGACGTGACTTTGGGATACGCCTTAGATCGTTTAACAGACCGTAAAGACTCGATCGGAGAGGCGGCCCGCGCTCTGCGCGCCAAACTTGGGAACCGACCGTAATGCTTAGCATCTTTCCTCGCGCCTTAATCAGCTCTGCCCTTCTAATGCTTTTGAGCTCCCCGGCTGGCGCTTACGATAAACAGTCGGCAATGGATGCAGCCAAAGAAGAAGCCGCTAAGCTGTCGATCAAAGACATCCTCACCGAGAGCTCAGCTTCCGGCACGGTTCCGGAATACGGATCGGACGTATCTGAACTCAAGGATCTGTTTGCTAAAGGTCAAGGCAATCTTCTGACGCCCGGCAGCTCAAAAGCCGACGGATGTTTGTCGCAAACTTCTATGGACTGCCGAGCCGTCCAGGTGATTTACGACACACATTCAAGACCCGGCTGGGAGGAATCTGATTTCGACAACATCTTGGCGGATCGCGATCATCTTTTAAACAAAGTGCCTGATCTTCCGTCTAACGGTCAGGAAATCTGCGAAACCATCACCACGACTCGGCCGCCTCAGACTGACTTTGCTGTCTGCGAAGAAACCACGGTCGGCAGTTCCACTCAGTCCTGCTTTGAGGGCTGGACAGAAAAGCTCGACGTCTCCACGTTATTTGAATGTATTGCTCGCACCGGTAAGAAGCTCACCGTTGAGTGCCTCGCTGACTACAACGAAACGAGCCAAGACTACACATGTCTGCATACACCGCCTCAGACGTGCCACGTCGGAGAAAAAGTTCAAATCCAAAGCACCTATCAATATCGCTGTAAAACTCAGCAGTTTGAACAAAACACTTATCGATGCAATCGATATCTGGAAGTGGTCGGATACTCAGGATGCGAAATCGGCAAGTTCTTTGAAGCTCAGTCCGAGACTTCGTCTTCGCTTGGCAAAGACGCCTGCAACGGAGGGGACGTTATTGAACTTAAATATCAATGTTCTAATGATCTGATCCCCAGACTTCGCATAGAAACCAACGTTAAAAATTCCGCTAACTTCGGTTTTGAGATACAGGCGGCCGACTTTCAGAACGAACATTACTTCTCGAACTGCAAAGGCGTCTGGACCGGACAAACCCGCTGCATCGGAGTCAACTGCACCGTCGATATCAAGATGGACATCTATACCCGCCCGGGTGAATGGGATTACTCCGGTTCCATCCAAAAGCGTTTTTCTTTCCAGAAAAACGTCAACGACATTTCCTTAGACAAGTGGCGCACCACCTGCGTCAGCGATGACGGCAAAGTCGTGGAGTTCGAATCATGATCCGTCTTCCTTTAATCGTCCTTTTGTCCTCCCTGACCGTCCTGTCTTCTGCGCCTGTCCGTGGCGCCTGCACGGACGGCCCCGAAGTCTGTGTCGACGGTCCCGGCTCCAAGTTTATTAATGGCGTTGAGGTCTGGCGCGAATGCTGGAACTATCAAACCACGCGTCACTGCACTTCAAGCTCGACTGTCGATTATTGTTCCGGCCTAAAACAAACACCGGGTTGTCGTCAAACAAAAGCAGAGTGTCTGAGTTACAGCCTGGCCGGTACCTGTATGTCTTGGAACAGTACTTATATCTGTTCCGAAGAAGCAAAAGAAACAGAAAACATCGAAATTCTCGATAGTTCTCATACCGTTATATCCGGAACGGATACGACGACTTGTTCAAGTTTCTTAGACAATCCCGACTGCTATATCGCAGAAGAGAAATGTATCGAAGGTCCTGAGACACGAATCATTAACGGCGTAGCCGTTTATAAAGAGTGCTGGAAGAAAGAACTCGCTTTTGCCTGCGCTGCTCCCGGCGCCTCCAACAGCTGCCAAATCCTCGCCTCTAAAGGCTGTCAGCCCATAGGAGAAAAAGTTTGCGAGCGAGTCGGTGCCGACGGTTCCTGTGCGCAGTATTCGCAGAAGTTCCACTGCGTTAATACCGATCCGATTGAAGGCGATGACATCACGCCGGAAGGCACACCGGCTAAACCGGGCTTTGATCTTCTTGCCTGTAAAACAGCTACGGAAGGCATGACCTGTAAAGCCTCCGGTTACTCCTGTATGCAGACCAACGATAAAGGCGAATGCATTCAGCGCAAATACATCTATAACTGCACCAAATCCCTAAACGAAAACGCTTGCGAAGCCTTAGAAAAGCTTCCCGAATGCGAAATCCGTAAATCCACTTGTATTGAACGTGACGGCCCGAAGTGTCTGGCTTACAAAAAAGAGATCTTCTGTAAAGGCGACTCAGAAATCTCCGCACCCGGCGCCGACATCATTGATTCAAACATTGTCATCGGTTCCATTGAACCCTCGGACACTTGTCTTCCGCTTAAAGATAATCCGGCCTGTACGGTGCTTCGAACGGAATGCGTTGAAGGCCCGGCAGAAAAGATCATCAACGGCGTACCCGTCTATAAAGACTGCTGGAAATACGAGTATATCTACGTCTGCGGAGCTTCAGGCAACGGCTCAGAAGAAACCAAGAACGACTGCGGTAAGTTCGAAGCCGATAAAGACTGCGTCAAAGTCTCTTCCGAATGCATTGCGGTCGATGACGAAGGCAAGTGCCTGACCACTGCCCACACCTATCGTTGTGTAGAAAAAGAAGGCTCCGTTGTCACGGAAACCATCTGCCGCCCCGCAGAATGCTTGGACGGCATCTGCGATGGATCCGGTGATCCGGCAGATTCCGATTTCTCCAAAGTGATCACAATGCTCGAGACCGCTCGCCAAGGCGCCTTTTACGGCGACTACGACAACGGCCGCTTCTTTAACGGCGAAGTCGATGAATGCTCTAAGAAAGTCTTAGGTTTCTCCTGCTGTGACACCAAAGTCAAAGCCGGAACCGCCAATTCGTCCGCATTCGGCAAAGCGATGAGCTTTGCCGGAGACGTCACCGTAGAGACCGTCAAATACATCGGCAGTCCTTACGTTTATGATGTCTTGTCAGCTTCTGACGCCACCTCGGGCATTTTGAACATGCTCTACGGCGATGCCACGAGCGGCATCTACAACCCGTCGCTCTCTTTCTACGGTTTCGGAATGACGCTCCAAGGCGGCCAAATGTATTTCACGTTTGACCCGACCTCCTTTGCAATGTCCGTTGCAGTCCAAATCGCATTGGACTATCTGCAGTGCGAACCCAAAGAGCAAACCTTAATGCTCAAGAAAGGCCAGAAACTCTGCCACTACGTCGGAACCTACTGCTCTAAGAAAGTCGTCACCTGCGTCGAAAGAAAAGAAAGCTACTGCTGCTACAACTCGCCGCTTGCCCGCATTCTTCAGGAACAAGGCCGTCCTCAGTTGGGCAAAGGCTGGGGCTCTGCTCAAAATCCTCAGTGTGAAGGCTTCACCCAAGACGAACTCGAACGCCTGGATTTTGATGCGATGGACTTGTCTGAATTCGAAGCCTTAATCGTCCAAAAGAACGAACTTGATTCCGCGGCAGCCAAAGATCGAGGAACCGCTCATACCAAGAATTTGGTCGATAAAGACTTAGGCGCTTACGTGCCGCCCTCCGTCGGTTCTTCTCATGTCGTCGATCCCAGCTTCACGGGTACGCCGACCGCGCCCAACCGTCCGTCATCGCCTAAAGCGCCCTCTAAGAATCTTAAAAACTAACTTTCAATTATGTGCAAAAGACCACAAAATCTTTGTCTGCTTTTATCGCTTGCTTTAACGCTCACGACGCCCGCGTCGCTTGCCGCTTCCTTTTGGGATGAAGACGTCTGGAACTCGGATGACCGCGGTTTTCTTTACTACCCGCCCGAAGAGTTAAAGAAGAAAGCGCCGGATCCGAATGCGCCTAAAGATCTCTCTTTAATCCTAAGCGCGGCGGAACTCAGAGCTGAATACACCAAACGATTAGAGAACGCGACCTTTCTTCCGACGGAAGCCAACGTCTTAGCCTTCCAAGAGGTCAACTATTTCGTTCAAGAAAAAGCCGCTCTCTTTACCGACATGAACCGCCGGGTTTCCTGGCAGAACCCGCAGTTTGATTTCTCAACCCTTAATCCGGCTGCTAACTTTGCTCAAGTCTCTTTAAAAGAAGACAGAAACCAAACTCGCAAAGAACAGATTCCTCAGATCGCTCAAGACTGGGGTTTGATGTACTTCTATCGCTCGGACTGCCGCTTCTGTGCTTTGCAGTCGCCGCTGGTAAAACAGCTCAAAGACACTTTCGGTTTTGAAGTACTCGCCGTATCTCTGGATGGTTCCTCTAATCATCATTTCCCGGATGCGCTCCCCGACAACGGCGTCTCAAAACTCTTAACCAACGGCTTAGGCCTCGACCGTGTGCCCGCGCTCTTCATGATCAAACGAGATCAATCCGCTTCTTACTTAGTGTCTTCCGGTGTGCTTTCGCTCGAAGACATGCTAAGCCGCATTCAGACGCTCGCGCTAAGCAAGCCTGGAGAGTCACTTTTCGGCGGCGCACAAGTCGCAAACTCTGTGCAAAAGACCACAAACTTTTCTGCCCCTAACGCCTCTGCCGACTCTTTCTTAACAAATCCGTCTGCCGCTCCTTCCCTTTAATCCTCTTCAGCCATGTCCCGTAAATTCACAAAACTCTTCTCTGCTTTGACGTTGAGCACTTGTCTCTTCACAACAGACGCTTCCGCAGGCTTTATGAAAGACTTCTATTCGGCCGCCGGTTCTTACCAAGGCAATGTCACACCGGCAGGTGTCTATCAGTCTTCCGGTATGAATACCGTCACAGGCGGCGGATTTGTCTATCGAGCTCCGCGCAAAGACTTCAATGCGTTTTATTTCACACCGCCTTCGCTTTCTGCCGGCTGCGGAGGCATTGACTTATTTTTAGGTGCCTTCGGTATTCCGTCTCGAGAAGAGTTCGTCGCTTTCCTGCGCAATATCGGCACGGCACTTCCCGGCTTAGCTTTCCAGCTGGCCCTTCAGTCCTTGGCGCCTGACCTCAATGAACAGGTCACAAGCTTCCGCGACATGATCCGCCAATACACCAACATGTTCCAAGACTCCTGCACCTCCGCACAAAACCTCTTAAAGATGAGCGGCGCAGAACAATGGATTCAAAAGACAGGCTTCGATGCCCGTAATGCACTGCGTGCCTCAGGCATCGTCTCCGATGCCTCAGAGGCCGATGCGAAGACGCGTACCGACGGCGCAGCGGTTTTAGATTACGCGCCGACCCGTAAAGATTCCGGCGGTAATGTGGTCGATGCTCCGGAGTTAAACCTCACATGGTCTCTGCTTTCCGGCGGCAGCTTTAATGCTTCTTACAGCAAAGAGCTTAAAGAACTCATGATGACGCTCGTGGGCACCGTCATTTATGTCCGAGAGGGCAGCGGCAAAGACACCGTCACCCGCGCCATTCCGATTGCCGGACAAGATTTAATGGGTTTCCTTTTCGGACGCCCCGATACCCAAGTTTTAGAAAGCGAAGCTTTTCGCCTCCGCTGTGTCGAAGAAAACGGAGATGATCGCTGCTTAACCGTTAAAAAGACCACGCTCGATGAAGTCAACCTTCCCTACGAATTCATGAAGGCCGCTTCAAACTACAGAAACTCCATTTTGCGCCGCGACCCTAACCTGGTCTCCGAAGCGGACATGCTGCTTTTAGCTTCGTCTTCTACCATCCCTTTAATCCGTCTCATCAATGCCACCGCTTCTCATCGTTACTTAGGCTTTTCCCAGGACATCATGCGCATTTATGTCGAAGCGGCCGCTTTCGAAGCTGTCATTCGAGCCATGGATCGTCTGTCCTTAGACATCAAGGCCGCAGCTTCCGCCTCTTCGGCCTCTCAAACCGGCGTCATTGCCGCCGAACATCTAAAAGTCATTGAGACAAGAATCGATGAAGTCCGTAAAGACATCGCTTCGCGCAGCGATGCGGTCTTCCAGCAGATGAGCCGTGCCCACTCTTTCATTACGCAAATTGAACACTTGGAAAGAAGTGTCAAAGGCGCCTTAGCCGCCGATTTAGCGGCCAACCTTTCCTTCGGAGAAAACCTCTAATGGTGATGGACTATTACGCCTACTGGAACGGAGGCCAAATCCGAGACTTATTCGAAGCCTTGGTTTCGATCTGTTCCGGAAGTTCCTACGAAGGTTTGCTTAAAACAGCGGTACTTGCCGGTTTTCTTGTTACCCTCACCGGCGCCCTTCTGAAGTGGCAGGGATTGGCTTCAAAGGTTTATCTTTTTGCCGCGGTCTTGTTCTATTCCGTCATGCTCGTCCCTAAAGTGGATGTCGCCATTCATGACGAACGAAGCGCCGATGTTTATGTCGTAAGCAATGTCCCGTTCGGTGTCGGATTCTTTGCGTCCGCCACTTCTAAGATCGGGCACTTCCTCACCGAAAGCTTCGAAACCGCTTTCTCTTTGCCGGACGCAGAGCGCTTCTCTAAGTTCGGCTTGGTCTATCCTCAGCGAGCCCTAACTAGTCTCTTAGCCGCCGGACCCGTAACGCCGGAGGGCCGTGCGCTAACGGATCGGGTCATCGCAGACTGCATCGGACCTGAGCTCTTGGATCATCCTGATAAAGCCGCTGAGCTCAGCCACTCAGGCGATATTTGGGCCACGATTTCAGCAGACGGCTGGATCAATCCGGCACGCTCTTCCGTTTCTTCCGACGGCACCGTCCAAAGATGCGATCAGGCGCTCCAAAGCCTCGATCAGCACCTCAATACCGTTGAACTCGACTTCTTGTCCAAGCGCCTAGGTACTGTCTTAGTCCCGGAAAGAATAGATCCCGCAGATGTCATTCGACGTACGCTTCCGCAAAGCGAAGCGCTGCTGCTCGGTGTGTCTCGTTCCTTGGAGCAAAGCCTCAAGCACTCCGTCATGCTCACCGCCCTTCCGCGCGGTATGGCGTCCATCGCCGCGCAGGCCGGCGCCCCGTTGGATCTCGCCGCAAAATATTCCGCTTCTCAAGCCAACCTCACGTCAGAAATCAATTACCGCACCTTGGCGCGTTTAGCAGAACACAGCCTCCCTAAAATCCGCAACTGCGTTGAATTCATCGTTATTGCCGCCTTCCCTCTAATGCTCCTTTTGATGGTGGCAGCGGGAAGCGCCGCAGGCGCGGTTTTTCGGTCGTTTTTTGTATTGCTGATTTGGTTCCAGCTGTGGGCACCGCTCCTCTCGGTTGCTAACTATCTGATGATTTCTGTAGACGCCAATCCGATGAATCGTATTGCAGCTGAATTCGGCGGAAGTACTTTGCTGGCAGCCGGAATCATTCGTGAGGCAGGCGCCACTTCTCAAGCCATTGCCGGAAGCATCATGCTTTTGATTCCCGTCATTGCCTTTGCACTTGCCAAAGGCAGCGATATGGCTTTTGTCTCTATGGCCACGGGTTTAATGGCGCCTGCACAAGGTGCATCTTCCGGCGTTTCCGCCCAAGCGGCTGCCGGAAACTTCAATGCCGGGAACGTCTCTATGGGAAATACATCCATGAACTCGGCTTCCGCAAATAAATCCGATCTTTCTTCCTCTTGGAGTGATCCTTATGCTTCTAAATCTCATACAGCTTATGGCTCTGTCACCAGAGATGAGACCGGAACCGTAACAGGAATGGCCCGAACTTCCATTGATCTCGGCGTTACTTCTTCCGGTGCATTAACGCATAGCCGCACGACAGGAACTGCCTCCTCTTCCGTAACAACTTTGACTGCTTCTGAGAGTCAGGTTCTTTCTCTCTCATCGGCTGCCTCTTCTTCAAATGCAGTTAGCCGAGAATTTGCTCGAGCAATGAGTCAAGGATTATCCGAACGCCTGAGTGCCGGTCAGTCGACCGCCGGTTCTTCTTCATCTTCTTATTCGAAGAGCTCAGGAGAATCTTCAACAGTTTCCAGAGGCTTATCGAATTCCGAGAACTTGTCATTCACGAGTGGTGCGAAACTTCAAGCCGGAGGCGGGGAAGCTCAATTCTCAACGAATGCTTCAAAGGAAGCGGCCAAAGATGCCAAGGCAGCATCTTCGGCTTCGCCTGAGAATGTAAATCTAGCCGCTGCTAAAAGTCCGGCTTTACTAGGAACCTTACCGACGCAAGCCAAAGATCCCGAAGGAAAACCTGTTGCACGCCACGTACAAAGTGCGATGTCTCATCTTCGCGGAGCAGCTGAAGCTGCAGGAATGGGAATCGGGCTGGAGGCAAAAACTGCTCAGCAGTTCGTAGACACTGCAACGGGTTCTCAAAGCTCCGCGACCCAGCGTCAGAAAGCAGAGGCCTACCATGCGCTCAAGAGCACAGCGAAAGAAATTGCCGCCTCCACTTCAAATGATGAAATACGTCTAGCTGCAGAAAGCTTCTCGGCTGCTTTGGATAAAGCCTATCGCACCTCTAATGATCAGAGCCGAATGCTGTCTGAGACTTTCTCTGCTTCTCGATCTCAGTCAGAGAACCTAAGCGGAACGAGCCAAACTGCCGTCAATAACGACATCTTGGTTATGCAGAAATTACTGTCTTCAGACAATTTGTCTGCGGAATCGCACCTTAAAGCTCTCTTTGATTCTTCAGATAAACGAGAGTATTTAGGCGCTTCAGCTGCCGCAGATTCTTACGACCGTGCTGCAGATGTCCGACATTTAGGTCCCGGACAAATACAAGAAACCGCTCTTCGCCAAAACGCACTTAAACGTCAAGGAGAAACCTCCTTCTCCGCTTTGCAGCTCATGGGTGAAGGAGTAATCGGTAAACAAGCAAAATCCTTTAGAAACAATGCAGAAAATTCCTCGCTCGCTTCGTCCTCATTAAACGCCGGGAGGGAAGATTTCAACAAGAAATTTGATGAGCAGGAAGAGGCTAACGTAATAGGTCTTTTGAACCAAGGTGCAATGACTGAGTTACGGAATGAACATAATAACGACTCTTCTACTCGCTACCTAAACGAACAAAAAGGAATGAGCACCCTCTTGCTTAATTCTCTTGCGGGAGGACTTGGCTACCGAGGACCGAGGTTAGAAAAGTATGAAGAGGATGAGAGATGATCTTCTTTTTTTTCAGGCTTTCCAGCTCTCAGATAACGAAAAACTGAAACGTCCTTGCCTACTTCCAAAAACGGGCATTTAATTTGTCTAATTTATTTGACACTTTTGAAGTGTCTACCATAGAATACAGTCTATGGAAATTAAGCAAACACAAAAATTTCACAAGTGGTTTTCAAAACTTGACAACGTCACTTCCGCTATAGTTTTTGCCAGGTTGCTCGTTGTCAGCATGGGCTCGCTCGGGCTTTGGAGAAGTGTGGGAAAAGGCGTTTCTGAGTTAAAGATAGACCACGGTCCGGGATATCGAGTTTACTTCACCTTCAGAGGTGGCGAACTGATTCTGCTTCTAGTTGGAGGCGACAAACGACACCAAAACGAAGATATAAAAAAAGCTCAAGAAATGGCTCAGTGTCCGATCGAAGACTGTGAAAACTTTTTTGAAGGCAATAACGATGAAAACGCTAAAAGTAAAAAAAATGGATGTTGATGACTTCATCCGAGACGATAAATCCGCCGCTGTTTTTCTAAATGAAATGATTAAGCTCGATAGCGGAGACGGCTCTATGGTTCGCCTTGCTATCGGAAATATCATCAAATGTCACAATGTTTCTGAAATAGCTAAAACAGCCTGTGTTTCAAGAGCCAGCCTCTACAGTGCCTTTAACAAAGACGGAAACCCGTCTTTCGATATGGTCCAAAAAGTTTTGGCTGCTATGGGGTTGGGCATTCAATTTGTGCCGTTGGAAAATCGCTAAACAAAGGATGTTAATTTAGGAAGCAAACAACCTCTTGAGACGTTGCTCTACGTCGACTAACTCGGCCTAAATGGTGAAGCTTGTAAAAGCCTCTGGCTGATTAGCCTCAGTCGCTGTTCACGCTGTTCGCGAATTTATCGTAATACGATTGCATTGTCTAGTCAGTTTGCATTTGATCCAACCCAATTCCTCATTGTCGATTTTTGGTTTTCCGGGAGCAACAGATTTTTTGCGGTTCCGTATACCAAAGCAAGGTGCGCTACTCACAAGTCTTCAATTCTGACTCTAATAGAACCTTGTTCTTTCAAACGTTGCTGAGCCTTTTGAATAAGTTGTTCATCTTCGTCGTCGATGAAGGCTTTGTTTGACGAGGGATTCTGAGTGTTCTTTGCCTTCTCTCCTTCTAGCTTCTGTTTTTCAAAATTCTTTGTTTTCACGGGAATTCGGGACGAGTCTTGACTCCAAGCAGGAACGTACTTCTTTGTCTTATTGGAAGAGTGCTGATCAAAAGGTTTCACAAGACCTCCTTCTGCTGCCTGCCTGAACAACTTACTAACGGTAGAAGATTTCGACTCAGGCAAATTAAGCCTCTGCCTGAGAGACGCATTATTCGCCGGCTCGCTAAGAAGATATCTCAGCACGGTATGCAAATATACCGTCCAGTTCCTTTTATCCAATGAAAGGAGCTTCAATGGTTTTTCAAACCAAAGCGTCACTGTTATTGAATTTTTCCGGACCTTAATTTCAGGAACCGGAAGACTGCGAGATTCTAGTTCTTTGACGATTTTTCTCCAGCCGTGCCCTTGTCCATCAACTAAGCCAAGATTTTTCATTTCGGAGAAAATTTTTTCATTCTTAATGGCTGGTCCGCCATCAAGAAAATGGAGAGGATCCAGGACTGGCAGGCCTGAATTTGTTATCTCGACTCTGTTTTTGAAAACTTCTATAACTATTCCGTCGCCTTCGGAAGATAGATCTTGGTGGGCAAAGGCATTGCTAAGCAACTCTCTAACAACAGCTTGTGGAATTGATAATTCAACAAGCCTTCTCCCGCTTTCTAGATCAATGCGTTCGCGTCTCGGAATCAAACCATTGAGCTCCCGGTAGATTGATTTAAACGCCTCGACGATTCCTTCTTTGAACTCTTTGTCAAAAACAACAGGAGCCAAATTATCGTTGCCGCCGTACGAGACAATCCGAACCCGCTTTCCAGCCAGTCGATTGAAGTCCGATAAATTTCGAGCCAAGAGATAGACGCTAAAAAGTGGAATCTGATACGTTGACCCGGCCTTTTTGATCAAACCGAGTTTTTCAAGATAACGGAGTTGTTCTTCTTTGTTGTCCGCAATCTCCATTCTTGAAAGCCTGAGATATGACTCAGCATTCAAAAGCTCGAGAACTTCTGGGCCGGACAAAGCCGAAGCAACAATGGAACGTTCATTTCGACCATCAGGAGCCTCCTTTTCTTCGGTATCCAGAAACGATTGAGGCGATTTTTCCCAGATAAGAGACCTCTCCATACTTGGATTAATGTCAGAAGTCATGAAACAGCTAAAGCTGGCACACTGAGCGGAAAACAAAACAGGGCAACTCACCTGAGGATTGTTACCATCAACTCTTCTCTCAGCCTTATCCCTGTCGTAGGTCAAACCTGTGATTGTCCATTCCGCACTCATACAGAGTCTCCTTCATTCGCAACTATACAAAACAACCGACAGAAATTAAATAACGTTAAATAGCATTAAATAAATATTTATTTATTTTTAAACGATAAATTTTATATTCGGATTGAATAAAAGAAATGCTAAAAAATAAAGTGTCTGCTTTAGACCGTTTTTTGCCTCAGAAGTTCACTCGCAACCTCAGGGTTTCAATTTGGTAACCAAAAGGATATCAACAAACTCAAAAAGCTTCTTCTCTCCATTGCAAGCAATGATCAATGAACTGCCTTGCCTCAAGCCTCTAAATATGGTGTCGCCCTTCGTTACCAAGAAGGTTTTTAGTTCGTCAAATTTTTCCGGCTTTCCATCTTTCCCGGGATAGCGAACTCTAATCGTAACCTCATTGCCGTCCTGGATAACCGGGCCTGTACCTTGAGACGTAATTAGAAAACGCCTCTCATCCTCTGAACTCATTTGTTTCCATCCTGAATCAGGATTGTCCAATTCATTGTCAATTTTCCGCAAAGCAGAAAGCATATTGCTTTCTATTTCCTTTCTACGCACTTCTTGTGCGGCAATTTTCTCTTTAACTCCTGAGTAAACACAAAGAACGTATGGAAACTGAATATTAATCTCGAAGTTTGTGTCGCAATACTGAGCAGCAAAATCCAGAAGATATTTTCCGTGCACGAGGCCCGGCTGCTGGTAGTACAAAGAGTCGCCTCTGCGGCAAGCAATGAGTTCCGCAGGCGAATTCACCAGACAAAGCCGCTGAGCTTTTTCAGCGCTCGCCACTTCTTGTGTAAAGAAGCTCGAAAACGCAATGCCTAAAGCTACACCGATAATTGGAAAAACGGTCATTTTCATAACTCACCCTTAGAAATACTCTTTCCTTAGCCATTCTTTGAAAAAATCATCGTCAATACGTAGCCCGCTGGCATCCTTATAAAAAATGCCTTGCTCAAGCAAAGCTCGAGCTGAGGATTGCACACTGCTAACCGAAGCCAAGCTATGCCTATTCACAAACTCTGAGGACGACGGGTTTTCGACGGCACCGTCCTTGGCAACGGCAAAAACCAAACATTTTTGGTTGAAGCTTAGTCCCGAAAGAGCCTCTTTATAGAAGACAGAGTATTCCTCAACGATGGAATTAATGACGTTGTCCAAAATTTCAGTCGTAACAGAACCGTTCTTAGGAGTTTCTGCAAAAAGTCTATTCAAAACCAACTGAATCGGTCCAGTGCCTCCGGAAAATTTTGAGTAGATGCTTTCGAAGATCTCAGCAGAAATCCTTTTTCCCGCCTTTTGAAACTTACTTCTTGCAAAAGAGCAATATTCACTGAACTCGATAGGTCCCAAGTGGATCAGCCCTGAGCTTCTGAAGACTACTCCATGCTTTTCAAGAAACTGTATAGAACTGCCTTGTGTCTCACAAACCGAAAAAATCATTCGAACGCTCGAATGGCTTTCAATTATCTTTCCTAATGCACTTAATCCATCGACTTCTCTGAAGGATGCCAGCTTTTCAAAACCGTCAATTGCTAAAACAACCTTCTTGTCGAAGCTTTCAAGAAATGAGAAGAATTCCTCAATTATCTTTTCCGGCTCTCGTATCGATCTCAAGCTAAAAGAATGTGATACCACCTCAGAGCTCGGATCCATAGTCATGCTCAACCCGAGTCTGCGACAGAGGCCGGCAAGCTTTTCGAAACTTTCATGATCGTTCCTAAGCGATCTGAAAATACCGTCAACCAGGAAAAAAGCAAATTCTTTGAGGCTTCCGCATACACCGGCATCAACGCAAAGACACCCGAATTCTTCTTTGAAGCTGGCTTTGTGAAAGACGTGTTCGATAAGATGATTCTTTCCTAACCTTCTTGCCGAATGCAGGACAACATTCTTGCCTTCACGAATGCACTCCTCTAGTACTTTGGCCTCATTTGAACGACCACAAAAGTATTCCTGAGAAAGATAGTCGCCGACAACAAAAGGATTGAGCATCTTATCTATTTCTCAATTATTTAAATTTCAATAATTTGATTTTAAATAATCAGATTACTCCCACAAAGCCGTCTCTTGTTGTGTTCAGAGTTTCACTTTATAGGAGCACAAAGGCGCTGACCAATATTTTGTGTTTACAAACTGGCGCTTTTTTGAACACAACGCAGTCAGAAAAGGCCTTTGTGTTTAGAAATCAGCGTTTTTTTGAACACAAAGTAGCTGGAAACCACTTTTGTGTTTAGAAAATGGCCTTTTTCTAAACACAAACCTAAAATCCTCAACCTTTTGGGCCGTTGTGTATGAAAAATTGACCTTTTCTGACTTCAACAGGAAGAATCAAAAGGGAGTATCTTTCCTAGCAAGGAGCCGAAAAATGTCCCAGACGATTACTTTGAAATTGAGCGATACGGACGCCGCAATGCTTTCTGAGTTATCCGAGAAAGAAGGAAAAACTCGCGAAGAATTAGTTTTAGAAGCTTTACATAACTATTTGCTCTGCCGTATTAATAACAAGATCATTTCTCTTTCACCTGATGTCTTCGAGGCTTGCTCCGAGATAATTTTTGAACCGGAAACAGATAAAGAAATCTTGGATCGTCGGCAGAAGTTGATGGACTTGAAGCCTGTTTGGGAAAGGTGAAAGCGATCGCTTAAAAGAAGAGCCATAAAATCACTCTAAATCTCAGTGGCTTATAGGCCCGCGGTGATTTAAAGTTTCTAACCTTCTAACCACTGAACGAATTGTCTTGCACCAGTTGAGAAAACAAGCTTGACCCTCCTCAAGCCTTTTTGGCCGCCCTGATCTCCGAGATATGTTTTTTCCATGCGTTCGTCCGTGTCAACATTATGTTCTAACGTATCTTTCAGAGCTTTGACGATACGGAAATCAAATATCCACTCGCGTCTGCCTGCCTTAACTTTCAGTTTGTTTCTAGGGTTGATGTCTTCAGGCTCTTCAATCACATCTAACCCTGCCGCCGCAAAATAGACCTGCACATAGGCTCGCAAGGTAGTACATCTTTGACGGGATGCTTATGATAATTAATCGCCGATAAAAATCGATTCAGGACAAAAACCACGAACTCGAGAGAGCCTTCGCTTAACGTCTCAACAATAGGACCCGCACCGACCTGCCCTGGAATCCTTCCGTCCAAAAGTTGCTCTGCGTACAGCCGAGCCATGGAGCGTCTAACTTCTAAATTCGGATAATCCAGAAGAAAAGTTTCTCCGGGCTCCGGTGCTTTGATTGTTAAGTAACCAGCTTGAGTGAGCAAAGCGATATCGGACAAAGAGCCTGAAACTCCGAGCAGCTCCGAACGAGAAATTCTCTTTTCTTTTGAAAACTCTTCCGGCGCCTTAACCGCTTGAGTTTTGAGACATTTCAGAAGTGAAGCTGCGCCTCCGGTTTCGAACCAATAAGCAAGGAAAGCTCTTGATGGATATGCGAGGAAATTGAGCAATGACCAGGGAGCGAGGACTTTCGTACTCCCTGTTTCTTCAAAACAATACCCGCCATATTGTGCGACAAGCTGCTTCAAGTGGTCGTTTCTGCTAATAGAAAGGGGTTTCGCGGCCTTTTCAAGATAGTTTTCAAAATAACCTTCAACCTCATCTCGAGTAAATCCAACTAACGACCCATAACGAGGATCCAAAGAAAGATCTGTGAAGCTGACAAACTCAGAAGAAAGAAAAACTTCATTGAAGCGGATAATCCCGGTAACAAAGACAAATCGTAGGACTCGCTCATTGGCGGCTAGCTCTGCATAGAACTTTGAGAGTTGCTCTCTGACCGCTGCAAACAATTCTTTCTGGTCAAGACAAGAAGTCAGCGGCGAGTCATATTCATCAACCAGGACAACCAAAGAATCGCTGTCCAATGTTTTCAGCCAATCAGACCACTGATGGAAAATGCTTTCTGCCGAGTCGGGGACATAACTAAAGCCGACACGGGAGAAGTTTCTGGCGATGAGTGAGGCTAATCTCTGCGAAAACTCTTCCGGCGAAGAAAAATACTTCGCCTCAGAAAAGTCCAGCTTCACGACAAAATATTTAGCCTCGTCGTTCCAAAGTTTATCAATGGCTAAACCGCCGAACTCCTTTAATCCATAGTTGAACAAGGACTCGAAAGTGGAAATCAAAAGCGACTTACCAAACCTCCGAGGCCGAACAAACAGATACTTGCCTTTTTGAGAAGCGAGCTCATAGATGAGTTCAGTTTTGTCCACATAGATCTCGTCAGCCAGTCTTAATGCAGAAAAATCTGATGTTCCCAACGGCAAGTTTTGGATCCGTTTCTGTTCCATTTTTGCTTCTCAATCTAATCTTCTTCTCATTCTAATGATCGACTTGGTTTCCACGACTTTTTAGATAGCTCAACGTCTATCCTCAGGATTTCACCGAATTATCCAACTGAAGCTAAAAGCTAAAATAATTCCCAAATCCCCAAACTCGAAGAAGAAAAATTGTTCCGCAAACTCCTGACACTCTTGTTTTGTTCGGCTGTCCTATGCACACCATGGACAGCTCATTCCGCAGACAAACTTGCGGAAGTCAGGATTGCTGTCCTTTTCACTGAGGACCCGCTGTTTTTCATCAACACCTTCGCCCCGACTTTGGATCATCTGCGCAAGGCGCTTCCTCAGTACAAGATTGTCACCAAGGAAATTTCAGGTCACGAGTCTCCGGAAGACATCAGAAAAGAACACTTCAGTTTTCTGATTTCTTCTGCAGGTTTCTACGCCTCGTTTGATCCGTCATCTGCCGGTTTGAGACAAATAGCCACGCGCCACGACGCTCGAGCCAGGACTGCATCGGAGTCCATCGGTTCCACCATCATCGCGTTAACCGATCGCAATGACCTCAATCGAATGGAAGATCTCCGAAAGAAACGCCTTGTCACGAGAGATATTGATTCACTTTCCGGATGGCTCGGTGCCAAAGGGAAACTTGCCGATCGCATCGGCGCTAAAGAAGATCAGCCGCATCTCTTCAGTACGAAGTACAGCTATCCGGACGTCTACTCTTACTTGCTTTCAGGAGAAGCGGACGCCGCAGTCATTCCGACGTGCGAACTAGAAAACATCTCGAACGCTCACCTCTTCAAGGTCATTGACGAAGAAAAAACTTCTCTAGCTTGCAAGAGCTCTTCACCGCTCTATCCGGACTTTGTGTTTTCGTCCTTTCCAGATGCGTCTCCTGACGTCGTTAAAAATTTCACGGTCAGTCTTCTGACAATGCCGAAGATGCCGGACGGTGCTTCTTGGGGCATTGCAAATGATTTCCGCTCCGTGCTTCAGCTTTTCAAAAAATTGGAACTCGGCCCTTACCGTCCCGAACCCTTCTCTATCGGAGCATTCATCGAGAAGTACAAAACGGAAGTTTTTTTAGCGCTTGTACTTCTCCTCGGTGTGCTCTTCCACATTTATCGCTCGAATTCTTTGGTTTTCCAGAGAACGGCCGAGTTACGCGAAGCCATTGATCAGCGAGATCGTGTCGCCGAAGTCGCAAGAAACTCCCTCAAGCGTTTGAGCCAAATGGAAAAGCGCGGCATCCTTTCTCAGCTCTCGCACATGTTCGCCCATGAACTCAAGCAGCCTTTGTCGACCGTGGTGAATTACGCAAACGGTCTCAAGATGTACGGAGAACAAAAGACACTTGACCCGATCGTGAGCCAAGGTATCGATGCCATTGCTTCCGAATCTTCCAAAGCCGCTCAGATCGTCGACCGAGTTCGAGAGTACGCGAAGTCTTCAAGACCGGTAGATTCACAGAGCACGATGGACTTATCGCAAGTAACGCGCAAAGCCATCGACACTTTCCGACTTTATGTCTCGACACAGTGCCGTTTGCAAATCGACTTGCCGCAAAAAGCCGAGATCAATGGCGATCCGTTTGAACTGGAAATCCTCGTCCTTAATCTTTTGAGAAATGCGGCAGACGCCGTTGAACCGCTTAAAGACAAGTCACTCATAAAACTTTCTGTAGCTTCTGAAGACGGGAATTGGGTTTTATCCATCACGGACAACGGGCCGTCCGTCCCTGATGAAGTGCTGGAGCGCATGAAGAAAGCTCTGCAAAATTCTCTTAAAGCCGACGGCTTGGGACTCGGCCTTAAGATTGTCTTTGCGATTGCCGAAAGACATCGTGTTGAACTTAATTTCTCTCGCGTGGATCCGAAAGGCTTACGTGCTGAAATTCGTTTCAAAAAGGTTTCACAATGAAGTCATCCAAACTTACACCTGTCGTCCGTATCGTCGATGACGATGAAAAAGTCCTCGCCTCAGAAGCCTTTTTGGTGAATATGGCCGGCTTTCGAACTTCAACGTATAACAGTGCCAAGGAATTCCTGGAGAAAGACGATCCGCTCTTCCCGGGATGTGTGATTTTGGATATCCGTATGCCGGAGATGAGCGGACTGCAGCTCCAAGAAGAAATGAAGAAGCGAGAGATCGATCTTCCGATCATTTTCTTGACGGGACACGGAGACATCGACATGGCGGTCAAAGCCTTGCTCACCGGCGCCACCGATTTCATTGTCAAACCTCCTGAACCTACTCGTCTGAAAGAAGCGCTCGCTAAAGCCGTGGCTAAAAATCAAAGTGATCGAGAGGCCGCTGAAACCTGCGAAGAAATGCGTGCTCAGTTCGATTTGCTGACGCCGGCCGAGAAAAAAGCCGCTGAGATGATTGCTTTAGGTAAGCTCAACAAAGTCATTTCCTTTGAGCTGGAAGTCTCAGAGCAAGCTGTTAAAAACTGGCGAAGCTCGATTTTTCACAAGCTCAACTGCAAAAACATTGTTGAGCTCAACGCTTTCCTCCGCAAGATTCATATTCTTAACGACTAACGATCCTATGTTCCGAAGAGATTTCCTACTCACGACTTTAGCTGTTGCCGCTCCTGCCGCAGCCTTTGCCCAAGACATCAATTGGCGTCGGAGCTGCGATGTTTTAGTCGTGGGCGCGGGAGGAGCCGGTCTGGCTGCCGCGGTCAGAGCTTCGGAACTCGGTGCGGAAGTCATCCTGATAGAGCAAAACGCACATCTCGGCGGAAACACTCTGATCTCCGGCGGATTCCTCGGAGTCGTAGATCCCATCAGACAAGCCCCTCTGGGCATCACTGACAGCGAAGAAAAACACTTTCAGGACATTTGGTACAACGGCGACAAAATAGCGAACCCGGCCTTGGTTCGTAAACTAGTCCATGAAGCCCCGAGAATGCTTTCCTGGCTGGAAACTAAAGGCGTGAAATTCCAAGACGAAGTAATCGAAATCTACGGCTCTCACTTCCCGCGCTGCCATAAACCGATCTTCCCGAACGGAACTGCTTACGTTCGAGCACTCTCCGGCGCCTTGATGCAAAGAAAAGTCAACGTTTTAACAGAAACCAAAGCAATTGAGCTGGTAGAAGACGACAACGGACGCATTATCGGAATCAAAGCGGCTTCGAAAGGCAATGAGTTTTTCATTCGCGCAAGAAAAGGCGTCATACTTGCCGCCGGCGGATTCGGAGCAAATCTAAAGACGGTTGCAGCCTTCGACTCTCGCCTTAAAGGTCTTCCGAGCAACTGTTCATCGGGTTCAACCGGAGACATGCTTTTTGCGGCGCGCAAAATCGGGGCTTCTGTAGTCGATCTGACTGAAATTCAGTGCCTTCCGGGACCGATTTCTAACAAAGGCATTCGTGTCCGATTCCACAACGACGTACGCCGCTTTGTCTTTGTCAACGACGAAGGAAAACGTTTCGTAGACGAAAGAGCGCGTCGCGATGAACTCAAAGAAAAGATTCTGGTTCAAAAGAACAAGAGTTGCTACTGCATTATCGACAGCGACGGTCTCGAAACGCTTGACCTGCTTGTCCGCCGTGACGCTATCCGTGCCGCTGAAACCGGCGATGCCGTCAAAGCTCAAAGCCTGGAAGAATTGGCTTCCGCTCTAAACATTCCTGCAGAGACTCTGATAAATACGATCAAAGAGCGAAACGCTGAGATTACTTCTGACAAACCTCAAAGCCGCAGATTCCCAATCCTAAAGGCGCCTTTCTGGGCCGCACGCGTCGGCATGAGAATCCATTACACGATGGGCGGTCTTCAAATCAACGAAAAAGCTCAATGTCTCAAGGAAGGCAAAACGATCCCCGGACTCTACGCGGCAGGCGAAATCACCGGAGGCATCCACGGCAGAAACAGAATCGGAGGAAACGGCTTAGCCGATGCCTTTACGTTCGGCATGATCGCGGCAGAAAACCTCGTTTCCGAGTCTCAATCAAAATCCTTTACTCCTTAACTTGTACTTTGTCAATAACCTAATGTTTATTTGGCGCGAAGCGCTGAATTCTTAGACTTCTTCCCAACGAGGCCAAACAAGCAAACCGCCTCAAACCTCAGATTTCACACTTGGAGAAGACAATGACAAAGCTTTCACGTCGAGTATTCCTTGGTTCTGCTCCTGCAGCTGCTGCCGCTGCCGGTGTCTTCGGAACATTCTTCAGCTCTGCTGCTGAAGCCGCAATCAAATGGGATGATACCTATAACGTCATCGTGATCGGTGCCGGCGGTGCCGGTCTTTCTGCTGCTGTCTCTGCAAAAGAAGCCGGCTGCAAGAAAGTCGTCGTTCTTGAAAAAATGATGTTTGCCGGCGGCAACACCATTCGTGCCGGCGGCGGATTCAACGCTGCCATCAAAGCTGACTACGAAAAAGCCGGCATCAAAGACTCTCCCGAACTTCACGCTAAGCAGACATTAGCCGCCGGCGACGGACGCGGAGATCCTGTCCTGGTTCACCAGCTCACAGAAAAGGCACCGGAAAGCGTTCAGTGGCTCAAAGACCACGGCGTCAAATTCCAGGATCACATTTATCAGATTTACGGGGGTCTGTACAAACGCGCTCGCAACCCGATCGGCCCGAGAGGCGGCGCTTACATTAAAGCCCTCCTTGAAGTCTGCAAGAAAGAAGACATTCCTATTCTCTACAACACACGCGTTGTTGAAATCATTCGCGAACATCAGCTGAGCGGCCGTGTTCTCGGCGTCAAAGTTGAACAAAAAGGCGGAAAGACGCTCTATCTGCGTGCACTTAACGGCGTCGTTGCAGCTGCCGGCGGTTTTGCAGCCAATGACAGACTGACAGCCATCCACGATCCTCGGATGGGCCAGCTCGGTACAACAAATCATCCCGGCGCCACCGGTGATGTTTTAATCGACTTAGTCGACATCGGTGCCGGCACACGCGGTCTGGACTACATTCAGTGCATTCCCGGCGGCGTTCCCGGAGAAAAACATGCTCCGAACCTCTTTACGCATGTTGACCGCTTCCTCTTCGTGAATCTCGACGGCAAACGCTTCATTAAAGAAGACGCTAGACGTGACGTATTGCGTGACGCCATGCTTGACCAGCCGAAGGCTATCGCCTGGACAATAGTTGACGCTGACGGTTTTGAACAGCAGAAGAACTCCAAAGGACCTGAAAACGAAGCAGCTTTAAAGGCCGGCACACTTTACTATGCCGACACTATTGAAGATTTGGCTAAGAAGATCGGTGTACCTGCAAACAACCTTAAAGAAGCTGTTGACACTTACAACAAGGCTGTTGATACCAAGAAAGATCCGCTCGGCCGTGCAGAAGGCGTTCTGGTCAACAAGATCATCAAGGCTCCGTTCTATGCCGGTCGTGTCACGATGAAACGTCACCATACAATGGGCGGCGTCATCATCAATAAAGACGCACAGGTCATTGACCGCCACGGCAATGTCATCCCCGGCCTCTACGCTGCAGGTGAAGTCACAGGCGGTATCCACGGTACCAACCGAGTCGGCGGTAACGCTATGGCTGACATCTTCACTTATGGTCGCATCGCCGGTGTGAACGCAGCTAAGAATCCGGCTTAATGTTCTGAAGCGCTAACCGTCGAAGAACGGTTAGAGGGACTAGATAAGGGCTTCCGATGGAAAACGTCGGAAGCTCTTTTACTATCAAAAACCCATGAAGAGTCGCGACACTGCAAATAATTTTTGACTCTGGCGATAAAATGTCAGAGTACAACCTGCCTAAGTTTAGATACTTACACTCTTGGTCGCATATCAAGTTGGTTTGCCCTGCTGGAAGTTAGCCGCCTTTTTGAAACTTCCTTTGAAAGCAACCGTCAAGTCCATGTTTGACAAGGAAGCTCAGGTCTACATTGCTACTTGCGAAGATTTTTTACCACGATTAGGAATTGCAACCGAAGCTGAAACAACCGAAAAGCTAAAAGAGCGTCTAGACGGTCTTTTTGAAGAAGCGATCAACGAAACTTTTGGAAGAAAGCTCTCGGTCAAGGTAATTCCAGTCTTTGAATTAACATCAATCCTGTAAATGCGGCAGGAACTTGAATCAAACCTGCCGCTTCTCCTTCTTGTCCTAACTGACAGACCAGTTCAAGTTTGTTGGATCAAGAAAATCTCGCTTGAGATAGCGTTGAATCTCTTCCACCAGTTATACCAAGTTGTAAGAATTGAAACCGAAGATTTAAGGTGTCAAACTATCAAAATGACAAACAAGGCGCCGCATTCCTCTTGCTCGTACATTAGACACCAACACCAAAAATTTTCATTACACCAAACAATTCAGAACACTACGCGCCGGCAAAGCTGTTAAAAAACAAAGCCTATGACAAAAGTATTTTTCAAGCCTTCTGATGCCAAACCGTGGACAGCAGAGGAACTCCAACGAATCAAAAGCATCCGAGACGAAGATATCGATTATTCAGATATCCCGCCAACTTCGCCGGAAGATTGGGGAAAAGCCGTCCGCGGAAAGTTTTACCGACCTGCTCAGAAATCGGCTTCTCGGAAGTGATTGCCTAACGCAAATATGGCGGCCGGCAAAGCCGCCTCACAGATCCCAGTCGGGAACTTTTTGGAGTCTCTTTCTGTCCTCCATTTCCAGCGACTTCAAGGGACTGCCGACCAGATCAACTAAAGCTTGATACTGATCTTTCGGCAGAAGAATCGTTTTATTGTCTAAGAAGTTTTCTTCAAAAACTTTTCTCAGGGCAGATCGAACGATCTGCGTTTTAGTCGTGCCTTGCATCCTTGCTAAGGCATCCAACCATGCGGCCTCGTCGTCAGAAATTCGGATCTTCAACACTGACATACTTCGGCCTCCTGAAAAACTTACTTTCCTTCAAGGTACAGAACGGAAATTACTGGAAGGAAAAACTCTCTTGAATTCATCTTCCCTAATTATCCTTCCGGCGTCACAATTACACAGCCGCCAAAACTTGGTATCTAAAAATCTTCAGTCGACCGCGAGACAAAAGATCAGTTTCTTCTTCTAAACGTCTCTTCAAGAAGCTTGTAAGCCGCTTCCTTCATTTGATGAGAATGCTTGATGTCCGACTGAATACTAAAAATCTTCGGAATATCATCCCCGATACCCAAGCAGACAATCTCAATACCGGCACGCTTCAAATCTTGCTCAATGTCAGTCAAAAGTTCGGCATCGGAACACAAACCGTCCGTAATCAAAAAGATAATCTTGCGAGACTCTCTTCGACTGATAAGCTGAGCGGCAGCAGAATTAATCGATTGTCTGACGGGTGTGTACCCAAATGGTCTTAAAGCACAAAAGCGATCCAAACAAGACGCAACGGGCTCATCAAAACGTTTGACCTCTAAAAGCGTCTGACGTTCAACGCCCGGAAAAGCATAAACCGAGCTTCGGCAGCCGCTCACGGAATCAGCCATTCCAGCGATTGCCTGAGCACACAAAGAACCGGTTCTCATGTCTTCGCGCGTCATCGAGCCGCTGCGGTCTAAAAGGACGCACATCGCAACTGACGGACGCAGCACAGATTCTTCGCATCGAAACACTCTGGTGTCGCCGACATACAACCGGCTCAGTCTCTTGGGCTCCAGGTCTCTGCCGCTTCTCGCATAACGCGTAGGCTGGAAACTCAATCCCTGCAGGAACCGATGAAACTGCTGTGAGCCTCCGCGAAGCAGCTTTTCCGCTTCCGCTTTGAATTCAGGATCAACCCGAGGACTGAGTTCACTTCTGACCGTCGGCCAAACCGCGGCTTTGCCTGTCGGATTCTCGCCTGTGGCTCCTCGATAGTTTTTATAGTCTTCTTCTATGGCACGGTGGATATCGGCGTCCTTAAGATCATCGCTCTCGAACAAGGCATCAAACTCGTCGGACTTTTGCTTGTCTTTCTTCGGAATTTTGGCTTTGCCCTTTCCTTCAGAAGAAGCCGATGCTCCTTTTGATGAAGAGCCGGCGCCTGGTTGATCGGAACTGCACTTCTTCTCTTCAGAGAATACCTTTTGAGAAATCGCCTGACTGAATAGTTGTGCAATCTCTCTTGCGCATTGAATAACCGCAGCGGTATTCGGGCTTCTGACCGATTCTTCTGCCTTCTGCATAATCCGCTCAAAGAGCTCCTGACCGAATCTCTGTACAAAAGCATTCTTTGCTTCTTCCGAATAATGCTTTGAACAGTCATATTCCAGCATCAGTGCGGTCATGCACCAATAGCAAGTCAGACAAAGAAGCGCTCCGGCCGAAGTATGTGCCCTGATATTCGGAAGCTGCCCTGCCCGAGCCATCTTAGAAAAGTGTTCATTGCGCCAAAGATAACCGCCCGGATATTTTTTATATCCGATGGCATCAATGCGAACGTCTTCCAGTGCATTAACGAGCGAATGCAGTCCTCCGAGCGAAGCAACTTCATCAAAGTCACTGTATAAAACGTGATGAATCTCATGCGTCCCATGCGACAAGTAGGCATCCAGCGCATCCTCAGACTGAAGCAGCGGCTCTCCTAAATAAACGGTCTTGCCGTCTGTACACGGCGTTCCGGCGAAAACTACTTTGATTTCTTTACCCGCAGATAAAGAAGTCAAAATACCGTTTACCGCTTTTAATACAGCGGGTAACGCAATCGTTGTCTGAGACAAAGTGAAATTCCTAAAAATTATTCCGGAACCGTGTCCCAAGGCTTTCGCCTTGAGACACTGAACAGGAAGTCGGTTAACCGAAAGGAAAAAGCGACCGGCCGCGGGCAATCATGCCTGCTGCACCGGTAAGCACCTCCCGCCTTTCCTCAACTGAAGGAACGGATACGAGAGACTCTGCTTCTTCCGTCGTGTTCTGCTCATAAGCAGCACCTGCTTGCGCAAATGCTTCCCGAGCCTTCTCCAGACTCTGGACAAAGAGCTTTTTGCTTCGGCACCAAACATGGGTCCGGCTGCCTTCTGCAAGCGCTTCTTCCAGTGCGGCGGAAGCAAGGGCAAATCGAGTTTGAGAGCAGCTCCAGGAACGAACCCGTTCATAAAGCGTCCTGACCCGACACACAATCGCTTCCGTGACGTTGACAGACTCAAGCGCCGCACAGATGAGATCGGTCTCATCGGCAAAACGCTCGGCCAGCCCGTCAAGAAAAGCATCTTTTGAGCTTCGCTTGCCCGTGCCGTGTGCGGCCAGAACAAACGCATCAAACTCAAAGCTGATTCGACGCAGAACAAAATTCGTCGGAGGAAAAACGGCTTCCTTCGAACAACCCGGAGGAATAATGCCTTCAAGCCTCTGAGCAAGAATGTCTTCATAGGCCGGCGCAAAAACTTCATCGCGGCGCCTGCAGAATTCTTTTCTCCAGACACTCAGGGCTCGTTCCGCTACGGCAGCATCCTGCCGTCGCATCACGAAACCGTTGAGATAAGGTTCGCCCATCTCCTGACACAAAGCTTTGGCTCGTGCTCTGAAGTCAAGAAAAGGTTTCAGCATCACGCCCGGAATAATCCTGCGGCGTTTCATAAACTCCGCGCCTTCCTCAATCGAGGTCTGCTCGGTTGTCGTCCCGCTCCAGACACTGATCTGAAAACAAATCAGCACCAGATCGGAATCTTCCGTTTTGCCTTCTTTCTTTTCGGTTGATAAACAACCGCTGTCTTGCCAAAAACCGCGGTTACCAAACAAATCAGCCATAGGGCCTCCTTAAATAAAAAAGAGAGCCCTTATGGCCCGTCATCCGAGGGCTTAAAGGCCCTCGAATAACGATGGGTTGAGATGACCGAAATCATCTCTGGTTTAAAAAACGATCGGTCCGTTAGAAAACTGCGCTTAGGCAATATGCTTGCCGATATCGCCGATTTCTAATTCGACCAATTTTTCGACCGCCAATGCGCCGGCTTCTTCCAGACAGTCCGTCAGCGCGATTTTCATCGCACGCCTCAAAGCAGCCCGAGGCTCATTCTTCATCGCCGGAGATCGATAGCTCAAAAGAAGTAAGTCTCTGAACCGCAGTAAGACTCGGGTCGAAATCGTTGCTTCCGCAACGGCTCCGTCCTCCGTCTGACGGCAGTAAGCCTGACGAACTCGGTCCGCCGCCCTCCTCAGACGCACGGAAAATTCTTTCCGCCATTCTTCAAAGGACATGCCTCGGACTTCAAGCTCCGGAGTTGTCGCTTCTAATAAAGAAACTTCAGCCTCCTCGCCCATGTAGTCCATGCGCATCTTCCAAAAGCGGTCAAGCACTGCCGGATCCTGACTAAAGCGGCCCACATAGCGTGAGCCGTAATCTTCCGTCAGTCCCCGCAGATTGTCGGTCATGACAATCCGGGTTCTCGGATGCGGATGAATCACTTCTCCGGTCTCCGGGATATAAAGCGGAGAACCTTCCAAGAGTTCATTTACCGACAGCCAAAGATCCGACGGCGCTGCCGACATCTCATTGACCAGAAACACACAGCCGTGCCGCCAGGCCCGCGTGAGCGGACCGTCGGCAAAGCGCATGCTTTTATCCTTGTCAATGACATAGCCGCCGATGAGATCCGTACGGTCCAAGCGTGCGCGTGCAGTGATCGAAATCACCGGTGCGTTCACTCGGGCGCAGTATTGGTTCACAAAACTGGTTTTGCCCGAACCGTGCGGGCCGCTGATAAACAGCGGCTCACCTGAAGCGATTTCAAACCAGGCGCTCATGATCGACAAAGCGTCCTTTTCAAAAACATAGGAAGGATCCAAGCGAGGAATGAGGCACCGGAGTTCCGGTTCGATATCCTCTAATCGGTATCCTAAAAGCGATCCGTCCTGCATAAATCCGAAAGATTCCAGCGAGACGAATTCGTTTAATACCTTTGTCATACAAAGCTCCAATAAAAAACGGAGCCTCGTACTCCCTGCGAGGGCACAAAGGCCCCGCAGGGTTAAGTAAAAAAACGATGCACACTATGTTTTTGTCAAACAAGCCTCTGCACCGAAGCTTGTTTGGTTTTGAGCCATGAGAACGTCGTTCCAGTCTGAACCCGATTGCTCGGGCAGACGCACTTCGACCTCAATGTCGGGATGCCGCTGTTTGATTTCAGCGGCGCCCGCATAAGCCTCCCTTTGACCGATAAAGTTCTTGTCCGAGTCACCGAAAATGATGATTCTGCGGACCGACTTCGGCGGTACAAAGTTGCGGAAATTAAATGCGGCAACCACCGACCACACCGGAACTCCGAAGAGCTCTGACGCAGACAGCGCCGTCTCAATTCCCTCGGCTAATCCGAGCACGCCGGATTCATCTGTTTCGGCCAGACGAACGGCGCACCCCGAGAGCTCCTTGCCGAGTACTTTCTTGACCGCCTTAACGGGAGCCTTTCGGCCTTTGTCCAGATAAGTGCGATGAAGACTGACCCGGTGTCCTTCAGAGTTAACGATCTCGGCCACAAGTCCTTCATAGAAGGAGTGATCCCATGACCGTCCGTCCTCGGAAAGCTGCGCATAACGAAGACGATTCGAGGCACGAAGCGCCGCCGGAAAACACTTTTTCAAGCCTCGGCTTCGAAGATAGGCATAAGCACTATCTTTCTCGCCCAAGGCATGAGAGGCAGCCCACACTTCTTCTACCGGGGAAGGCTGCTCATGTGTTTTCGTAACTCTGTAGGTTTTCTCTTCGTGAATCGGAAGATTGAGAAAGCGGGCCATAAAACGCAGAGCGTCAACGTAACCGAAATTCTTGATTTTCATCAGAAGATCGACTCCGCTGTGGTAACCGCAGTGACGGCAGAAACTGTCGCCTTTCCCAAACTTGTCGGTATAAGAGAAACGGTCAACTCCCGCGCACCATGGGCATTCCAGGTTTTTGGTTTTGAAGATCGTTTCATCCGCTCCGGCGGACAGAAGAATACTTTTGTAGTGGCCTTGGGCACGAGAAAGAATGGTATTCACCGTGCTTTGGCTAATACGAAGTTTGTGGGTAGTAAGTTCCATCGGATGTTTCCTTTTAAAGAAAATTCGACGTCCCGCTCTGTCCCCGAATTTTGGCGAACACGGCGGTTCGCCAAAAAAAGAGAGATATTTGAAGGGTGGTAAATCCTTCTGGACAAGTTCCGAACAAGTCGGAATAACGTGTCTTGCCTTAGTCCACGGGCTTATGAAGCAGCCACACATTCAACGCGCCACTATACGGAGATTTTTGTCTTTTCATATGGGCGTTTACCACTAATTTTCTTTATTTTCTATCCCCTCTTCCCGCTAAAAATCCCCTTTCTTTGATAATTTTCGATTATTTAATTTTATTTATCTGAATTTAAAAGAATTTTTTAATTCAAATAAACCTTGTCCAACAGTCTTCGATTCGTTGATCTCTTCACTAAATTGTGAGCATTTGATTCAAAATTGTTGTTCTACCTTTACTTGATCGATTTACTTAATTTGAGACGCCGTCGGCCGTTCATGCTTCTTTAACAGTTAAAGTAACGCTATTCATTAGGGTTTCTTCTAACCTACCATAAATGAGGATATAGAAATGGCTGAAACAAAAAGCGTTGCAGGTACACAGACTGAGAAGAACCTTGCAACTTCTTATTTGAATGAATCCCAATCCTACGCTCGGTACACTTTCTATGCACAGAAAGCCGTAAAAGAAAGCTACTTCCCGATCGGATATGCATTTAACGAAACAGCCGCGAACGAACTCCGTCATGCCAAGATCTTTTTGAACTTCTTGCCCGGCGGAAAGCTGGTTGCCGAAGTTCCGACTGATTCTGTAGCTATTGGCTCCACCGAAGATAATCTTAAGATCTCCATCGACGAAGAAAGATACGAAGGCGTTAAGGCTTATCAGGCTTACGCCGAAGTCGCCGACAAGGAAGGCTTCCCTGTCATCGCCTCTCACTTCAGAGCAATCGCTCAGATCGAACAGCACCACCTGGATCGTTTCCAGACCTATCTTGACCAGCTCCAGAAGGGAACCATCTGGAAAAGAGAAAAACCGATTCACTGGCAGTGTCTGGTTTGCGGTTACATCTACGAAGGGACAGAACCTCCTGTTAAGTGCCCTGCCTGCGACCATCCGTACCAGCATTACATCGGCTTGGACATTTATCAGTAATGAGCAAAAAGGTTTGAACTTCCAGAGTTCATAAGCCTGAACAGCTTGAAGAAACGGCACCTGTTTTGCAGCGGGCGCCGTTTAATTTTGCCTAATTTTCCCGGGTTTCATTTCTTCTGTCCGGCCGATGTTTTTTAAAATCCACTGGTTAGAGAAATGGAGCTTTGACTTCTCAATATTTGCTGTATCAAAATTTATTTTTTCCGTTCTTGCTTTGACCTCTGATTATTACTCTCTCTGCTTACACCTACTTCTGATGAAAACACTCTGTGCTCTTCTTCTGCCTATTCTTCTGTTGTCGGGCTGCGCATCCGTGACGGTCTCTAACATTAATAGTCAGGAATATTTGGTTCAGCGCCGCGGCGATGTTATCTCTCAAGGTCGGTTGAGCGACCCAACCAACACGGTTCTCACAGCGCTGGGTCTTTCGGACTGCGAAAACAGAGTGCAGTACTGTATCAATTCAGTCGGAGACAGTTCTGTAACCGACAACGAGTCCAAAATTTCTGCACTGGCAGAAATGTGGCTCTTCAAAGCAATGCGTGCGCAAAAAGATGCGCAGGTCCTAAAGGATGCGGGTGAAATTCAGGATGAGCAAAAACTCAACGCCGAACTTCTTAACGATTATATTCAGACGGCTAAATATTCTTACGCTTATCTGTTTTTCTCCGGCAGAAAAATCAGCGACCGCGCCTTAGAAGATCGACAAACACAGGTGAAGGACTACTACAACTTTGCCGTACAAAATGTCATCGAGCAGCTTTACAGAGCGACTAAAGGCAAAGCGCTAACGGATTTCCCGGTTCGCGAAGGCAAATGGAACATCTAAGATCGG